>QLIP01025665.1_pt1 | contig 16469 bp, 12 predicted proteins | sample 1769771 | NCBI WGS metagenome assembly QLIP01 (sample SAMN09428762, study PRJNA476227) | Gut metagenome, whole genome shotgun sequencing project. | isolation source: cecum | host: Rhizomys sinensis | place: China: Jinsha town of Minqing, Fujian Province | collected 2013-09-23
TATTCGCCACGGCAACTGGACTATGGCCGTGGCCACCGACCTCGGCTGCGTGTCGCTCCGCGTAGATCACTACTTCACTGGCCTCGACGCCATGATGATTGAGAGCAACTACGACGCACAGATGCTGCGCAACGGTCCTTACCCCGACTATCTCAAAGCGCGCATAGCCGCCGACCATGGCCACCTCGACAACGTAGAGAGTGCCGCTATGGTCGCCAACAAGTGGCACCCTGGCCTCACCCACGTGTTTCTATGCCACCTGAGCAACGACAACAACACCCCCGAAATAGCCCTCGCACAGCACCATGCGACCCTCCAAGCCGCCCACCCCGACCTATCCATCGGCGACGGCTCGCAGGAACACCTCTCTCAACTCCAACTCATTGCCCTCCCGCGATTTGACGCAACTCGCCTATACATATTAAGAAAAAAGACAGTATGAAAATCCTTGTAACAGGTGCCTCCGGCCAACTCGGTTCAGCGCTGCGCAATGTACTGTCGCAGCGCACCGACGTGATATTTGCCGACCACTCCGAGCTTGATATCACTCAGGGCAAATTGCTCCACAACTTCATTGCCGACCACGACATTACCCACATCGTGAACTGCGCGGCATATACCCACATCAACCGCGCCGAAGTGGAGAAAAAAGAGTGTACACTCGCCAACGCTGAGGGCGTGAAGCAGCTCGCCTTGGCCGCCGACAGCCAGGGCGTGAAGGTGCTCCATATCTCCTCCGACATGGTGTTTGACGGCAACACCCATCGCGCCTACACCGAGGCCGACAAGGTGAACCCCATAAGCCACTACGGTGCCTCCAAGCGCGCTGGCGAAACCGCCCTGCTCGCCCTCGCCCCCGACAGCATCATTCTGCGCACCTCCTGGCTCTACTCTCCCCTCTGCTCCAACAACTTCCCCGCCCGACTGCTCGAGGCCGCCCGCACTCAAAGCTCCATTCAGGTGGTGGACAACTTCATCTCCTCGCCTACCAACGCCTTCGACCTGGCTCACGCCATTGAGCGCATCCTCTCCGCTCCGCAGTGGTTCCCGGGGGTGTATCACTTCTCCAACTCAGGCATCTGCTCGCTCTACGACTTTGCCAAAGCCACCCTCTACTTGGCTGGCATCACCAACGTGCAAGTGACCCCCATAGCCTCCGAACGCAACTACTCCGCCGCCCCAGGCGCAGCACGTCCCCCCTTCTCTGCCCTCGACTCCTACAAGTTCCAACTCACCTACGGCATGACCGCGCCCCACTGGTTCGACTCTCTTGCCGCCTGCATCACACAATTCCCTAAATAAACCCAATGGCTTCCCTAAACGACGAAATACTACGCCGCCGCACATTTGCCATCATCTCCCACCCCGACGCCGGCAAAACCACACTCACCGAAAAGCTCCTCCTCTATGGTGGCGCTATCCACATTGCTGGTGCCGTCAAAAGCAACAAAATCAAGAAAACTGCCACCTCCGACTGGATGGAAATCGAGAAGCAGAGAGGCATCTCGGTGGCCACCTCCGTGATGGGTTTCAACTATGGCGACTATAAAATCAATATCCTCGACACCCCTGGCCACCAGGACTTTGCCGAGGATACCTATCGCACACTCACGGCCGTCGACTCCGTAATCATCGTGGTGGACGTGGCCAAGGGCGTGGAGCAACAAACACGTCGCCTCATGGAGGTGTGCCGCATGCGCAACACCCCCGTGATTATCTTCGTTAACAAGCTCGACCGCGAGGGTCGCGACCCCTTCGAAATACTCGATGAGCTTGAAGCCGAACTCAAAATCTCCGTCCGCCCCCTCTCCTGGCCCATCAACATCGGCGCCAAGTTCAAGGGCGTGTACAACATCTATGAAAGCTCGCTCGACCTCTTTACCCCCAACAAGCAAAAGGTGAGCGAACGCGTGGAAATCGACAACGTCAACTCCCCCGCCATTGACGAGGCCGTGGGCGCAGCCGATGCCGCCAAGCTCCGCGAAGATCTCGAACTCATTGAGGGCGTATATCCCGAATTTGACGTTGAGGAGTATCGCGCAGGCCTCGTAGCCCCCGTATTCTTCGGCTCGGCGCTCAACACCTTTGGCGTGAAGGAGCTGCTTGACTGCTTCGTTAAGATTGCCCCCTCGCCCAAGCCTATCATGGCACAGGAACGTGAGGTGCGCCCCGAAGAACCCGAATTTAGCGGTTTCGTGTTCAAAATCCACGCCAATATGGACCCCAACCACCGCTCCTGCATTGCCTTCGTGAAGATTTGCTCGGGCAAGTTTGAACGCAACGCCCCCTACAAGCATATCCGCTCGGGCAAGACGCTCCGTTTTGCCGCCCCCACGGCCTTCATGGCTCAAAAGAAGTCGATTGTGGATGAGGCTTACCCCGGCGACATCGTCGGCATCCCCGACACTGGCACTTTCAAGATTGGTGACACCCTCACTGGAGGCCGCGACCTCCACTTCAAGGGTCTCCCCTCCTTCTCGCCCGAACTCTTCAAATACATTGAGAATGAGGATCCTATGAAAGCCAAACAGCTCGACAAGGGTATCCAGCAACTCATGGACGAAGGCGTGGCACAGCTCTTCACCAACCAATTCAACGGCCGCAAAATCATCGGCACCGTGGGCCAGCTGCAATTTGAAGTAATTCAGTATCGCCTGCTCCACGAGTATGGCGCACAATGCCGCTGGGAGCCAATTTCGCTCTACAAGGCCTGCTGGATTGAAAGCGACGACCCCGAAGCGCTGGCCGCCTTCAAGAAGCGCAAACATCAGTTCATGGCCATTGACCGCGACGGCCGCGACGTGTTCCTCGCCGACTCGGGCTACGTCCTCACCATGGCGCGTCAGGACTTCCCCTCAATCCGCTTCCACTTCTCCTCCGAATTCTAATTCCCTTCCTCACAATGATTAAGCACCTTCTTTGCAGCCTAATGGTCCTCGCGGGGCTGTCGCTCGCCGCTCAGTCGATGGACGAATGGCAAAACCAACAGGTGAACGAAATAAATCGCCTGCCCATGCACACCGCCTTCTTCCCCTACACCTCCACCAAGGCCGCACAGCGAGGCGTTCCCTCGGCCGACTCCAACTATCTGAGTCTCAACGGTGTGTGGAAATTCCACTGGGTGAAGGATGCTAATCAACGACCCACCGGGTTCCAAGCCCCCGACTTCGACGATGCCAACTGGACGCAAATGCCCGTGCCTGGCAACTGGGAACTCAACGGGTTTGGCGACCCTCAGTATGTCAACATCGGCTACGGCTGGCGCGGACACTACGACAACAACCCGCCCCACGTGCCCGAAGCGAACAACCACGTGGGCACCTATCGCCGCACCATCACTATCCCTGCCGACTGGAAAGGCAAGGACATTGTGGCCCACTTCGGCTCCGTCACCTCTAATATGTACCTCTGGGTCAACGGCAAGTTTGTGGGCTACAGCGAGGACTCCAAACTCGAACCAGAGTTTGACATCACTCGCTACGTCACCCCTGGCCGCCCCGCCACGTTGGCCTTGCAGGTGTTTCGCTGGTGCGACGGCACCTACCTCGAGGACCAGGACTTCTGGCGCCTGAGCGGCATTGCGCGCGACTGCTACCTCTTTGCGCAGCCGCGTCAGCGCATCACCGACCTGCGCATCACCCCCGACCTGACCAATAACTACACCAACGGCTCGCTGCGCGTCAACTTCACCCTCAAGGGTGCTCCCCAGGTGAGCCTCGTGCTCCGCGCCCCCGATGACTCCGTAGTGGCCAAAGCCTCCACCTCGGGCGGCGGCTCCAAGCAAGTGGTGCTCACGGTGGACAACCCCCTGAAATGGACGGCCGAAACGCCCCACCTCTACACTCTCACCGCCACCGTGCACTCGGGCAATAAGGTGCTGGAAGTAATCCCTGTGCGCACCGGTTTCCGCAAGGTGGAGATGATCAAGGGCCAACTCTGCGTCAACGGTCAGCCTATAATCATCAAGGGCGTAAACCGCCACGAACTCGACCCCGATGATGGCTACGTGGTGTCGCGCCAACGTATGTTGCAGGACCTCCGCATCATGAAGGAGCACAACATCAACGCCGTGCGCACCAGCCACTATCCCAACGATAATCAATGGTATGAACTCTGCGACTCGCTCGGCTTCTACCTCGTGGGCGAAGCCAACCTCGAAAGCCACGGCATGGGCTACGGTCCCGAAACCCTCGCCCTGCGCCCCGAATGGGAACTGGCCCACCGCCAGCGCAACGAGCGCAACGTGGCCCGCAACTTCAACCACCCCTCCGTAATCATCTGGTCGATGGGCAACGAGGCTGGCGACGGTCCCAACTTCGAGCACGTCTACGACTGGATTAAGGCCGAGGACCCCTCGCGCCCCGTGCAGTATGAACGCGCTGGCCTCAATCGCTGGACCGACATCTACTGCCCCATGTATGCCCACCCCGACTGGGTGAGCCAATATGCCCATCGCCCCGACACCTATCGCCCAATTATCCAGTGTGAGTACAACCACGCTATGGGCAACTCTGGCGGCGGTTTCCGCGAGTACATGGAACTGACGCGCAAGGACAGCCTCAACCAAGGCGGCTTCATCTGGGACTTCGTGGATCAAGGTCTGCGTGGCACTGGCCGCAACGGCAAGATGATCTACACCTACGGCGGCGACTTCAACTCCTACGATGCCTCGGACAATAACTTCTGCGACAACGGACTGATTTCGCCCGACCGCATACCCCACCCCCACATGGAGGAGGTGAAGCATCAGTATCAGAGCATCTGGGCCTCCCCTGTTGACCTCGCCAAGGGTCGCATTGCCGTGCGCAACGAGAACTTCTTCACCGACCTCTCCAACTATCTGCTCCGCTGGACTCTCCTGGCCAACGGCGAACCCATCGCGAGCGGCTCCCTCTCCGATCTGAACGTGCCCGCCCAGGGCTGCAAGGAGTTCACCCTCCCCTACTCTCTCCCCGAGGGTGATGCGGAATTGCTCCTCAACCTCGACTTCGTCACCAAGGCGGCCTCTCAGCAAGTGCCTGCCGGTCATGTGCAAGCCTACAATCAGCTCGTAATCACTCCGCGCAAGGCCGCCGAAGTGGCTCTCACTCCGTCAGTTGCCGCGCCCAAGGTAGTCACCGCGCAGGACACAATCACCGTGAGCGGCCCCACATTCGTGGTGCAGTTCGTTGACGGCATCATCCGCCGCTACAACGTGGGCACCACCGCCATGCTTGCCCCTGAGGGTGCTATCACCCCGGCCTTCTGGCGCGCACCCACCGATAATAACTACGGTGCCCAAACGCCCACGAAGCGCAGCGTGTGGCGCAACCCCGAAATGAAACTCCTCTCTGCCTCAGCCGAGCAAGTGGATGGTAACGTGGTGGTCACTACTCGCTTTGATATGCCCACCGTCAAGGGTCAATTGCTCAGCACTTATCAAATCAACGACCTCGGTCAAATCCTGCTCACTCAGTCGTTCACCCCCAACGAGGGTGCCGAGGGTGTGCCCGAAATCGAACGTTTCGGCCTCCAAGTGGAAATGCCCAAGGCGATGGACCTCTCCACGTTCTATGGTCGCGGACCCGTTGAAAACTACGTTGACCGCTGCTCCGCCGCGCGCTTAGGCGTCTACACCCTCACCGCCGCCGAGCAAGCCCACGCCTACGTCCGTCCGCAGGAAACCGGCACCAAGAGCGACGTTCGCTATTGGCTGCAAACAACCCCCGGCGTCGGTCACGGACTTCTCTTCACCTCACCTGAGCCGTTCTTTGGCGGTGCCACCAACTATTCCATCTCCTCGCTCGACGACGGCGACCATAAGCGCCAGAGCCACTTTCAGGAAGTAGAGCCAGTGGACTACGTCAATCTCCTCATCGACTCCCACCAGGCTGGCGTGGGCGGCATAGACTCCTGGGGCGCACTCCCCCTCCGCCCCTATCGCCTCCCCTACGGACCTTACACGCTCCGCCTGCTCATCACGCCCCAGTGATTTGGTGAGTTCGGTTTTTTTTCGTAACTTTGCAGGCTCAAATCTCACACACTCTTATGAATAACCGTACTCTCTCAAAGCAGATTATCCTACCTTTCATTCTGGTGTCGCTGCTGTTTATGTTGTGGGGCGTTGCCAACAACATGAACGACACCCTCTTGGCTGCATTCAAGCGCATCATGTCGATGAGCGACCTGCAAACCTCCCTGGTGCAGTTCGCTTTCTATGGCGCATACTTCTGCGTGGCTCTGCCCGCCGCGCTCTTCATTCGCAAATACTCCTACAAGAGTGGCATCGTGCTCGGATTGCTGCTCTATGCGGCTGGCACCATGTTGTTCTACCCCGCAGGGCTGTCGGGTAGCTATGCTTTCTTCCTCTTCGCAATCTATGTTATGGCTTGCGGCTGCTCGGTGCTCGAAACCACCGCCAACCCCTACATTATGGCATTAGGTCCCGCCGCTTCGGCCACCCGCCGCCTTAACATTGCGCAAACCATGAACCCCATTGGCGCAATCGCAGGTATCCTGCTCAGCCGCTATCTCATTCTCGGCCAACTGAAGGATGCCGACGAGGCTGGTCGCGCCGCAATGCCAGCCGATGTGCTACGCGCCATGCAGCAGCAGGAGTTAAGTGCCATCTCAGGCACTTATATGCTCATAGGCATCGTGCTGTTGGTGCTCTTGGTGGTGATGCTTGTGGCCAAAATCCCCTCGCTCAAGGGCGAAAGCAACGAGGCTGAACCCACGCTCCGCGAGTCGTTCAGCAATCTGTTCAAGTCGCGCCGCTATCGCTACGGCGTTGTGGCTCAATTCTTCTACGTGGGTGTTCAAACTGGCGTATGGTCGTTCACTATCCGCCTGGTGATGCAGGAAACTGGCTGGCGCGAAGCCGCAGCCTCCGACGTGTTCCTCTGGTCAATACTCGCCTTCACCCTCTTCCGCGTAATCTTCACCTGGCTGATGAAATACTTCGCCCCAGCTCGCCTGATGACTGGCGCCGCCGTGGCTGCCCTGATTTTCAGTCTGCTCGTGGTGTTCGGTCATGGCACCATCGTCCTTGCCGCGCTCGTGAGCATCTCCGCCTGCATGAGCCTTATGTTCCCCACCATCTACGGCATAGCCCTCGAAGGTGTGCGTCCGGCCGATGCCAAAGTGGGTGCCTCAGGCCTCATCATGTCGATTCTCGGCGGCGCACTGATCACCCCCGTGCAAGCCTTCCTGAGCGATGCCACGGGCAATATCAACCTCTCGTTCATAATCCCGGTGATTTGCTTCGCCGTCATTCTCATGTACTCAATTTCCGAAAGCTATGTTAAAAGAAATCGATAAAGCGCACCCCCGCGTATTCGTCAGCGGTTGCTACGATATGCTCCACTCGGGCCACGTGGCCTTCTTCCGCACTGCCGCCGCCTATGGCGACCTCTATGTGGGCATCGGCTCCGACGACACCATCTTCGAACTCAAAAAACGCAAAACCATCTACAGCGAAAAGGAACGCCTCTACATGGTGAAGGCCATTCGCTACGTCACCGACGCGTTTATCAATCGCGGCTCAGGTTACCTCGACTTCGTGGAAACTGTGGAGCACGTCAAGCCCGACTATTTCGTGGTGAATAGCGACGGCGGTTCGGAGGATAAAAAACGCTTCTGCGCCGAACGCGGCATCAAATACATCGAGCTGAACCGCATTCCCGACGACGATATGATTGCCCGCAGCACCACCGACCTGCGCAAGGCCGACATCTGCGGTTTGCCCTATCGCCTCGACCTCGCTGGCACTTGGATTGATCAGCCCTACGTGAGTTGCTTCCACCCCGGCTGGGCACTCACCATCTCGCTCGAACCCATTGAGGAATATATGGAGCGCGGCGGTATGTCCACCTCCACCCGCAATACTGCCCGCCGCATCTGGCCCTACGAACTCCCTGCTGGCAATGAGGAAGTGCTCGCACGCATGGTGTTCTGCTTTGAAAATGACCCCGAAAACGCCAAGGGACACATCTCTGGCGCTCAGGACTCGATTGGCATATGCATGAGCGGCCTCAATCGCCACTACTACGACAACTGCTACTGGCCCGCCCGCATTGAGAGCTGCCACGACGAGGAAACCCTCGCCTGGCTCGAAGATCACCTCTGCCTGGTGCCTATGTTCCCCCGCCGCCCGGGCTGCTCCGTGGTGGAGGGCAAGGATATCACCCCCGAAAAGGTGGCCAACCTCACCGACGCTGCCTCGCGCTGCTGGGACGCTATCATGAACCGCGACCTGCAAGCCTTCGCTAAGGCCTTTGCCGACTCCTTCGAGGCGCAAATCTCAATGTTCCCCGCCATGATTCAACCCGGCGTGCAGGACTACATCGATAAGTACGCCCCCCTCTCGCTGGCCCACAAACTGTCTGGTGCAGGCGGTGGCGGCTACCTCGCCCTCGTCATCGACGGCCCCCTGCCCCAAGGCGCACACCCCATCAAAATCCGTCGCCGCGACTAATCCCCTGCCATGCGCTCCCTTTTTCTCTCTCTACTTGCATTGTTCACCCTGACAACCTATGCCAGGGTGAACTATTTTGCATCGGGCGACACGATTCGCCTGGCCAATGTCTGCGCCATGGAGGTGCGCGCCGAAAGCCCAAGCGTCAAGCCGGGCGAGCTGCTCGAATGGTCGGTAAACTGGCTCGGGGCGCAAATCACGCTCCAGTTGGACGCTCGCAATGCTTTGGACGAACTCCTCGACCCCGCCGTGCGCCTCATCGCCATGGGACAAACCGCCACCACGAACAAAATCAACTCCCGCGGCGGCATCATCACCATCGGTGTAGAATGGGATGCCAAAGCTACTCATGCTAATGTCTACGTCGGCAACAAGGCGCGCCACTTAGTGTTGACGCTCGACTCGCTTCCTCGCCCCGAAGGCCCCCTGACTGTGAGCGGCAACGCCAAGCCAATCGACCTAATGGTGCGCACCACCGACTGCCCCGCACCCCCCGTCCTCGTCCCCTCCACGGCTGGTCTCGCCGCATGGTCGCTCCTCGACTATGAAAGCGGCAAGACCAACCTCCTGCTGGGCGGCGAGTACAAACTCGCCCTGCTCCCCACGGCCGACGGCTACGAGCTGATTTATCTGAGCGGAGCCTCCACCTGCGCCTCACTTTGGCAACCAGGCATGCGCAAGGGGCGACTCGTGAAGTCGGGCTTTGAAAACTACTATCGCCTGGAATGGCTCACTGCCACAGGTGCCTCGCTCTACGGCCGCCACTACGCCACGCTCGACCCCGCACAAGGGCTCCTCACGCTCCAGTTCCCACAATATAAAACCTCAGTACGCTTTGCCTCCTCGCCTCAAAATTAAACTCTTAGGGGCGGTGGCCATACTCCTCGTGGTAGTCTACTACTTCCTTGACCCCACCACGGCTGGCTGGCCGTTTCGCTGCCTGTTCAAGACCCTCACTGGCTGGGATTGTCCCGGCTGCGGCTCGCAACGCGCCCTCCACGCCCTGCTCCACGGCCACCTGAGCGAAGCCCTCGCCTACAATCCCTTCCTCTGCATCGCCGCCCCCTACCTCGCACTGATTATCCTCGCCTCCTTCGTGCGCCACCCTCGCGCCCAGCGTCTCCTCGCCCACGTCACCTCCCTCCCCGCCGCCTGCCTCTACATCGCCGCCGCCCTCGCCTACACCCTCCTCCGCAACCTATAAATGGACTTTCTATAAATTGCCCCCCATTATTTGGTTGTTTGGGGGGAAATTCGTATATTTGCCGTGATTTTATACATAACTTAGAATGAAGAAACCGCTCGTTATTGCCTCTGCTATGGCCGCAATTATCATCGGGGGCTGCAATTCCGCCCCTAAACCCGCTGCCGACATCAACTATCACGTTGACCGCTTTGCCGACGTTGAAGTGCTCCGATACACTGTGCCCGACTTCGACTCCCTGAGCCTCAACCAGAAGTTGATGATCTATTATCTGCAAGAAGCAGCTATCACTGGTCGCGACATTATTTGGGACCAAAACTGCAAGTACAATCTCCCCATTCGCGCCCTCATCGAGGCCGTATATACCAACTACAACGGCAACAAGGAAGATGCCGAATATCAGGCATTTGAAACCTACCTCAAGCAGGTGGAGTTTGCCAACGGTATCCATCACCATTATTCGATGGATAAGTTCACCCCCGCTTTCTCGGCCCAGTGGCTCCAGAAGCAGGTCAGTGCCCTGCCCGACTCGCTCGTGCCTGCCAACTACGAGGAGCTGGCCGAGGTGATTTTCAACCCCGCCGTGATGGCCAAGCGCGTAAATCAGGCCGACGGTGTCGACCTCATCGCCACCTCCGCTTGCAACCTCTACGATGGCGGCATCACCCAGGAAGAAGTGGAAGCCTACTATGCCAAACTCAAGGACCCCAACGACCCCACCCCTATCAGCTACGGCCTGAACTCCCGCTTGGTGAAGCGCCCCAACGGCACCATCGAGGAGGAAGTGTATAAGGTGAACGGCCTCTATGGCAAACAGATCGCTAAGATTTGCGCCCTGCTCAACCGCGCCAAGGACTACGCCGAAAACCCCGCCCAAGCCGCCTACATCGGCAAACTCATCGAGTTCTACGAAACTGGCTCGCTCAAGGCCTTCGACGAGTACTCAATCCAGTGGGTGAACGACACCACCAGCTCCGTCGACTTCATCAATGGCTTCATTGAGAGCTATGGCGACCCCTTAGGCATGACTGGCCAGTATGAGTCAATTGTGAACTTCAAGAACGAGAAGGCGAGCGAACGCACCGAGGTGATTTCGCGCAATGCGCAGTGGTTTGAGGACCATTCGCCCATCGATGCCCGCTTCCGCAAGCCCCAAGTGAAGGGCGTGAGTGCCAAGGTAATCACCGCCGCTATCTTAGCTGGCGATGCCTATCCCGCCACCCCCATCGGCATCAACCTCCCCAACGCCAACTGGATACGCGCCGCCCACGGCTCCAAGTCGGTGACCATCGAAAATATCACCGAGGCCTACGACATCGCTGCCCAGGGCAACGGTTTCAATGAGGAGTTTGTGGCCGACCAAGCCACTCGCGACCTCATGGCCAAGTATGGCTTCCTCACGGATAACCTCCACACCGACCTCCACGAATGTCTCGGCCACGGCTCTGGCCAACTCCTCCCCGGCGTTGACCCCGACGCGCTCAAAGCTCACGGCGCAACCCTCGAGGAAACCCGTGCCGACCTCTTCGCGCTCTATTACCTGGCCGACCCCAAACTCGTTGAACTCGGTCTGCTCGATAACCCCGACGCCTACAAAGCCGAGTACTACAAGTATATCCTCAACGGCCTGATGACCCAACTCGTGCGCATTGAGCCGGGCAAGGACGTGGAGGAAAGCCACATGCGCAACCGCCAGCTCATTGCCCGCTGGGTGTTTGAGAAAGGCGCACCCGACAAGGTGGTGGAAATGGTGAAAACCAACGGCAAAACCTACGTTAAAATCAACGACTACAAGGCTCTGCGCAACCTCTTCGGTCAGCTCCTTGCCGAGGTGCAACGCATCAAGAGTGAGGGCGACTTCGCCGCTGGCCGCGACCTCGTGGAAAAGTATGCCGTGAAGGTTGACCCCGCGCTCCACAAGGAGGTGCTTAGCCGCTACAACGCCCTCAACCTGGCTCCCTACAAGGGCTTCGTGAACCCCGTCTATACCCCTGTGACCAACTCCAAGGGTGAAATCATCGACATCAAGGTGAGCTACACCGAGGAGTTCCTCCCCCAAGTGCTCCGCTACAGCAAGAACTACGGCTTCTGACGCGATGCAACACACTCCCAACGACGACGTGCAGAAGGCACTCGAAGTGCTACGCCGTGGAGGCGTCATTCTCTATCCCACCGACACCGTGTGGGGGCTTGGGTGTGACGCCTCGCGGCCCGAAGCCGTCAAGCGCATCTACGAAATCAAGCAGCGCGAGGACTCCAAGGCACTGATTTGCCTCATCGACTCGCCCGACTCGCTGCATAAGTATGCCGCCGGGGTACCCGAAGTGGCCTACGAGCTGCTCGAGGCGGCTGTGGACCCGCTCACCGTGGTCTACGATGGCGCACTCTGCCCACCTCTGGCACCCAATCTGCCTGCCCCCGACGGCACCATAGCACTGCGCGTGTGTGGCCACCCCTTTTGTCAGGCTCTGATGCGCGGACTGCGTCGGCCCCTTGTCTCCACCTCGGCCAACGTCTCTGGTCGTCCCGCACCAGCCACCTTTGCCCAAATCGCGCCTGAAATCCTGAGCGCGGTGGACTACGTGTGCACCACCGACCGCAACGCGCTCCCCTCGCGCCCCTCCACCATTCTCCGCCTCACCGCCTCCGCCTCCGTCACCATTCTGCGCCCATGAGTCGCCTCACCCACAAGATACGCAATCGCCGCCGAGTAGCCTACGTGCTCACCGACCTCCTCACAACGTCGGTGGCCGTGCTGCTATTCAACGTCATGCGTGGCTTGATCGACGACCGCTTTAACTACAACGCCTGGATCTTCCTCCACTCCAATCAGGTAATCCTCGGCCAGATAGTTTTCACCCTGATGATGATGGGCATCTACTGGCTGTCGGGCTACTACAACGAGGTTGACTCCAAGAGTCGCGCTCAGGAGCTGGTCAACACCGCTTTCTGCGCCTTGGGTGGCTCGCTGGCCATATTCCTCTTGGCTGTGGTCAACGACCAGCCGAAAACCACCTCGATGGCTTGGGAGCAAATCAGCCAGCTGTTCTTGCTCCTGTTCTTCTTTGTCTACGTGGGGCGCTACCTCATCACGCGCATCGCCGTGCGCGAGGTGCACCGCCGCCTGCGCACCTCCAACGCGCTGATGATTGGTGCCGACAAGGCCGCTATCAAGCTGGCCAACCGCATCAACTCGCTCCGCAAGGGCACGGGCATGACCATCACCACCTTGGTGCGCGTCAACCCCTCCGAACCGCTCCCTCCGCAAGCCTCTAAGTTTGAAATCATTGAGTGGGACGACTTCAACCACTACGCTGATAACCACGCATTTACCCACACCATCATCTCCCCGGCGCTCAACCGCGAGCCACAGCGGCTTTCGAGCCTCTTGGCGCAGTTGCTGCCGATGGATTTGGCGGTCTACGTGGTGCCCGAGCTTGATATGGCCCACCTCACCTCCCACCGCGTGCACGACGTGATGGGCGAGCCGCTCATCAACATCTCGCGCGCCAATATCAGTCCGCTGAGTGCCAACGTCAAGCGCACGATGGACGTGGTGTTCTCCGCCTTGGCCTTGCTGCTGCTCTCGCCCCTATTTGCGTGGATTGCGCTGAAAATCAAGCTATTCGACGGCGGTCCTGTGTTCTTCTGCCAGGAGCGCATCGGCTACCGCAACCGTCCCTTCCGCATCATCAAGTTTCGCACCATGGCCGTGAGCGACAATCCCTCGCCAGCCCTGACGCGCGACGGCGACCCGCGAGTGACCCGCCCGGGCCACTTCCTGCGCAAGTATCGCCTGGACGAGTTGCCACAGTTCATCAACGTGCTCCGGGGCGAAATGTCGCTCGTGGGCCCGCGCCCCGAGCAGGCCTACTATGCCACGCAGATTGCCGCGCGGGTGCCCAACTACCACAAACTCTATCAGGTGCGCCCCGGCATCACATCCTGGGGCATGGTGCGCTATGGCTACGCCTCCAACGTGGAGGAAATGCTCGAACGCCTGCGCTACGATATGATCTACCTCGAAAATATCTCCCTCATCACCGACCTCAAAATCCTCCTCCACACCATCAACACCGTCCTATCTGGCCACGGCAAATAGTCCCACACACCCTTTAACTGACTCCAACCCAAGTGAGCGAAACAAGCACCGAACACCCAGCCGAAGCATCGCGCCTGAACCAACTGATGCTCGACTTTCTACACTGGCGACAACATCACGTCACCGAGCGCACCTTCGTCATGGTTCTTGCGCTGGCGGTGGGCATACTCTGTGGCTTTGCCGCCCTCGTTCTAAAGACTCTCATTCACTTCATTTCGAGGCTTGTGACCCAAAACGTGGGCGCGGTTGGCTCCAACTGGCTCTATATCGTCATGCCGGTGGTGGGTATCCTGCTCACGGGCTGGTATGTGCGCCACATTGTGCGCGACAATATCTCCCACGGCGTGACGCGTGTGCTGCAAGCCATTTCGCAAAATAAATCGCGACTGAAGGCCCATAATATGTACACCTCGGTCATTGCCTCCTCCATCACTATCGGTTTGGGTGGCTCGGTGGGTGCCGAGGGCCCGATTGTCTACACTGGCGCGGCCATCGGCTCGCAACTCGGCTCGCTCTTCCGCATGTCGCCGCGTGTGCTCATGCTCTTGGTGGGCTGCGGTGCTGCCGCTGGCATTGCGGGCATATTCAAGGCTCCGATTGCGGGCATGCTATTCACCCTCGAGGTGCTGATGCTCGACCTCACCACCGCCTCCATCATGCCGCTGCTCCTCGCCTCTATCTCGGCCGCCACCGTGGCCTACTCCTTCTCGGGCACCGACTTCGAGTTCTTCTTCATTCAGAGTGAGGCGTTTGCCACTGCTCGCATCCCCTTCGTGGTGATGCTCGGCGTGGTGTGCGGCTTCGTGTCGCTCTATTTCACTAAGGTGATGAACATGATGGAAAATATGTTTTCCAAGTTCAAGCAATCGTGGCAAAAGACCCTCGTGGGCGGCATAATCCTCTCCTCGTTGGTGTTCCTCTTCCCGCCGCTCTATGGCGAGGGCTATGGCGACATTATCGACCTGCTCAGCGGCGACCCCTCCGAGATTGTGACCCAGTCGGTGTTCTACACCGAGAGTCAGTCCGTGCTGATGGTGTGTGGCTTCATCTTCTGCATTATCCTCCTCAAAGCCTTTGCCACCTCGGCCACCAACGGCGGCGGCGGTTGCGGCGGCACGTTCGCCCCCTCGCTCTTCGTGGGCTGCATGGTGGGTTTCCTGTTCGCTTATAGCCTCAACTCCGCCTTTGGCCTCGACCTCTCCACCAAGAACTTCGCCCTGATGGGCATGGCGGGCGTGATGGCGGGCGTGATGCACGCGCCGCTCATGGGCATGTTCCTCACGGCCGAACTCACGGGTGGTTTCACGCTCTTCCTCCCGCTGCTCATTGTCAGTGCCATATCCTATGCCACTATCAAGACTTTCATGCCCTATAGCATCTACTCTATGCGTTTGGCGCAGCGCGGCGAACTGCTCACTCACCACAAGGACAAGGCCGTGCTCACCCTGCTCAAGATGGACTCCGTGGTGGAAACCGACTTCCTGAGCGTCCGCCCCGAGATGTGCCTCAAGGAGATGTGTGATGTGATTGCTCGCTCCTCGCGCAACCTCTTCCCCGTGATTAACGCCAAGGGGCGCTTGGTTGGCATAGTGCAACTCGATGATATTCGCAACATTATGTTCCGCCCCGAGCTTTATCAGCGCATGTATGTGCATAAGTTCATGACCGCCCCGGTGGCCAAACTCACCATCGGCGACAATATGGAGAAGGTGATGAAGATTTTTGATGACACTGGTGCCTGGAACCTGCCAGTGGTGGACACTAACGGCTGCTACGCGGGCTTCGTGTCCAAGTCAAAGATTTTCAACTCCTATCGCCGCGTACTGCGCCACTTCTCCGACGACTAACGGGAGTTTCTAAAAATTGACCGCCTACGGCTGATGAGCTGCTTTTGGCTTAAAAATGGCATCTTTTCATCCTTTCATCGGTCCTTTAGCTCGCTAAACTCCCTCTTCAAGGACGAAAATCTCCTCATTTTTTCACTCAAAATCAACTCATCTCAATTTTTAGAACCTCCCTTATGGCTATTTTACGCGGTCTTGGCATTATCTTCGCTTGCTTGTGGGTGGGCGAGACTTTGGTGGGGGTGCTGCATCTGCCCCTGCCGGGGAGCATTGTGGGGCTGCTGCTCCTTGCGGGGCTGCTCCACACCAAGGTGGTGAAGGAGGCCTGGGTGAAGGAGGTGAGCGACACCCTCATCAGGTATATGAGTTTCTTTTTCATTCCGCCGGGGGTGGCATTGGGGGCCTACTGGGGCGTGGTCAGGGCTGAATGGTGCCCGATAGTGGTCAGCACTGTCATCTCCACACTGCTCGTGCTGCTCACCACGGCCGCCACCTATCACTTTTTCATCGCGCGCCGCAAATGAACCAGTCCGTCCTCTTTCTGGCGCTCACCTTTGGCATTTACTATGGCGCATGGCGGCTGCAACAGCGCCTCGGTTGGCTGCTGCTCAACCCCGTGCTGCTCACCATCGTCTCACTGATTGTGCTGCTCAAGGTGAGCGGCATTGACTATGCCGACTATCACTCTGGTGGTCGCTACATTGAGTTTTGGCTCAAGCCCGCCGTGGTGGCACTTGGAGTGCCGCTCTATCGCCAGTTGGGCGCAATCAGGCGGCAGTTCGTGGCCATCTTCATGTCGCAGCTCATCGGCAGCATCGTGGGCATCCTCTCCGTCACCGCCATAGCACACTGGCTTTTTTTTTG
>QLIP01004827.1_pt1 | contig 16453 bp, 13 predicted proteins | sample 1769771 | NCBI WGS metagenome assembly QLIP01 (sample SAMN09428762, study PRJNA476227) | Gut metagenome, whole genome shotgun sequencing project. | isolation source: cecum | host: Rhizomys sinensis | place: China: Jinsha town of Minqing, Fujian Province | collected 2013-09-23
GGTATTTCTTCTTGTATACAGCTTATAAATTCAGCCAGATTCTTCTGGGCAATAGCTATCGTGAAATTACAGCAGATAGCTATTAAGACTAAAATTAATTTTTTCATAATTATTGTTCTTACTTTGTGAACACGGTTGAATCGGATGGTAACTTAAGACGCCTTAACCCTATTTTAAAATTGTATATATATATACCCCGTATAACACATGAGGGTATTCTTGAATGCTGATTATGCAATCTGTACTATTCGGGATTTGAGAATGAAAAAGCTGTTTTGCAAGCCGAAGTCTGACCTCCTCTTCGGCTGGATTATTAAATTTAATTTTGTAGCTGTAGTCGGTTGCACTGTGGGGATAGAATTTAGCATCCAGAATTTTACAAGGCTCATTGACCTGATGTGATGCACAGCTGATTGCCAACAAAGCAACAGTTAATGTTGCTATAATAGTTTGATATCTCATATTCAATAGATTTTCCATTTGGTTCAAGAAACTAAACGGTATAGTAGAATACTTTATTGAGTTTCTGAATATTCCAGTTAACTAATTTGATTTCGTAGGTGCTGTTATTGCAATGGAGCAATATGGGTTCTGACTTAGATTTTGGTTGCAAATATATATATTAATTTTGGTAAAATGCAAAAAATGTTCTTTTACTCATTTAATGTGTAAATTATTTATTATCAGCATATTGAAAAGTATTAAAATTCATCATAAATTTTGGCGCATAAACAAAGAAAATTTAAGAGAATGATAAATGTTAAAATTGATTAAAGATCATATTCTTTTGGAAAATTATATCACTTAAATTATATTTGCATGCAAACAAAGCAAACAATAATGTTATCATGAAACTTCCTCTTCAGATACTGATATATTTTGTAACTATTGTCGTATTGGCTGGTTGTAGTCATTCTGATCCGGCACTCCAGAATGCGGACAAATTGATTATGTCGAATCCTGAAGAGGCACTTGCTTTGTTGAAAAGCATAAATAAGAAAAATCTCTCATCTGCTGATTTGCCATTATACTCACTGTTATATACTGAAGCTGAGTTAAAGAATGACGTTTGTATTACATCGGATTCTGTAATACTTGCTGCAAAAGAAAAGTATGTTGACGAAGATCAGCTTGGATATAGAACAGAGTGGTGCATAGCAAAAATTTCCTTACAGAATAAGGAATATCAACAAGCTATGAAAAGTGCAATGCGTGCTTATTACATCGCTGAGAAACTTGGAGACAGAAATGCGATGGGCAATGCCTGTAATCTTATAGGGAAGGTTTTGTTTAATACTAATAATAATCAACAGGCTGCACAGTATATCCGACAAAGCATAATCCATTATAAAGCAGTAGGTGATATTGTATCAGAACGGTATGCAACAGCAAATTTAGCCCGTGTCTATATCAATAAAGGGAACAGCAACAAAGCAGTAGTGCTTTTAGATTCCTTAATCAACGAAATTTCAAAAGATAATAAAGGGGGAGTTGCACTACGAAATTATATTGAGTCACCAAGGTTGGTGGCACGGGCAAATATTGATACCACCATAAGATTAACGGCAGAGGAGATTGATCTGATTTCAAAGGATAAATCGGAATACTCTCTTGAGAAAAATCTATTGACTATGATTTGGCGCAATGCCAATAAATCAGAGTGTTTCAAGATTGACTCATTGATATGCAAAATCAAAAGAGAAGCAAATGCTGATGAGGAGCGAGGCTGGGCTATGTATGCCATGTATACCGAGGCTCGAAAAGAGAAAAATGATAAGAATGCGCTTCTGTTGGCAGACTCTCTTCTAAAGCTTCAAAATTCTGTTTATATAAATCTACTGGAGGAATCTGTTATAGGTGTACAACGCGATTTCATCGATGGTAAACTGTTGGTAGAGAAGCACTCGTCACGTCACAAAAACTGGATTATTGCTGGTATCATATTTATTGCAGTGGTCATAATCCTGCTAACCGTATTTATAGCCAGACTTAGAGGCGGCTTAAGGGAGAAAAATTTGGAACTTGTTTTAGTCGAACTTAACGACTTGCGTACACGTGCCGCAGATGCCGCGGCAGCATCATCAAAGAATACAAAAACCGACGTGTCGGAGAATAAAGATGCCGTGGGAATTAATCGAAGCTCAGCAGACACGGCATTATTAGAGGTAATACAGCATTTGTTTACATCAAAGTGGCAGACCATCAATGCACTGTGCGATGATTATATGGCGAACAGGGGTGCTGAAGGTGTTGACGGAGCTGTATTCAAACAAATAGAGCGTGAAATTAAAAAACTACAGTCGCCAACTACTTTCGATAATCTTGAGAAAGCGGTGAACGCCTTTAAGAATGGTGCCATGTCCAGATGCCGAGAGCAATTGCCTGGTCTAAAAAACGCAGAATATAATATGCTAACATTATTGATGTTAGGTATGTCGCCACGCACTATTTCCCTTTTTCTAAACATCCAGCCGCAAAACTTCTATCAGCGTCGAAGCCGACTCAGAGCTAAGATTGCCGGTTACCACGATGTGGCCAATATTGACGACTACCTTTTGCTATTGCAGTGATAGCTCATTTGGGGTTGGAGTTCTTATCTTTTGATTTGCAGGAGTCGGCTAATGCACAGCCGCAGCAGCTGGGGCAGGAATCTTTTTTCTTAAAGAGGGAGCGAAGTGCCACAAGGAGAGCAATCAATATTATAATTGCGACAATGGTATATTGTAATATCATATTCAAAAATTTGTTTAGGGTATTAGGATATAACAATGTTGCGGCGATGTTGGTTAAATACCTACTTATTGGGATGAGAGCCGATGCGCCGGTTGCTGTTGTCGCGAAGCACGGAGAGGACTATCTCGTGTATCATAGACTTGAGTTGGTCAATAAACTCTTTGGCGCTGTAGGTGCCACGCTCAATCTGACGAAGTCGCCCTTCCCAGATACCGGTAAGTTTGGCGCTCTTGAGTAGCTCTTCCTGAATGATTGAAATAAGTTCGATGCCTGCCTCGGTGGCACGTAGCGACTTCTTTTCTTTGCGTATATACCCACGTTTGTATAAGATTTCGATGATGGCAGCACGCGTGGATGGGCGACCTATACCATTGGCTTTGAGGGCATCACGAAGTTCCTCGTCGTCAACCTGGGCACCGGCAGTCTCCATTGCTTTGAGCAAAGTACCCTCGGTGTAGTATTTGGGGGGTTGGCTGGTTTTCTTGCCGATGAAGGGGGTATGCGGTCCAGATTCACCTTTAACAAATGGAGGGAGAGTGGCAGTATCAGATTTGTTGCCCGCCTCATCATCGTCCTGAGTAGTAGCAGAGCCAGTGTAGACATTTTTCCACCCAAGGTCAAGGATGACACGCCCCGAGGCTTTGAAGTGATATTTGCCTACGTCAGCCTTAACCGTGGTTTGCTCAAAACTGAGATCGGGGTAAAATACAGATATGAATCGAAGAGCCACGGTTTCGAATACCTTGGACTCATCGGGTGTGAGTCCGGAGGGGAGGGGTTGACCGGTGGGTATGATGGCATGGTGGTCGGTAACTTTGGAATTATCGAACACCTTTTTGCTTTTCCGTAGCTTTGCACCCCTAAGAGGTTGTAGTAGATGCGAATATTGAGTTAACCCATTCAGAATTGGTCCGCATTTGGGGTATATGTCGTCGGTAAGGAATGTAGTGTCGACACGCGGATATGTAGCCACCTTCTTTTCGTAGAGTGACTGAATGGCCCGCAGGGTTGCGTCCGCTCCCATACCGTATTTTTTGTTACATTCCACCTGAAGTGAAGTCAAGTCGAACAGTCGAGGTGGGGCTTCCTTCCCCTTTTTCTTTTCGACCTCAGTAACGGTGAGTGGAAGCGGCTTGATTTCCTCGATAATTCGGGCGCAATCTTCCTCCTTGTCAAATGGTTTCAGGGTTGAGGTGAATGTGGCTTCGCGATACTTGGTGCGAAGTTCCCAAGAATCCTTAGGAACGAAATTCTCGATTTCCTGCTGGCGTGTCACGACAAGAGCCAAAGTGGGGGTTTGCACACGACCCACTGATAGAAGGTGACCATGTTCCCCATATTTTATTGAATAAAGTCGGGTAGCGTTAAGACCTAAAATCCAGTCACCTATGGCACGGCAGAGCCCAGCTGTGTATAGCGATTCAAGTTCGTGGTGTTCACGAAGATGCTGAAACCCCTCTTTGATAGCTTCATCGGTAAGAGAGGAAATCCATAAACGTTTTACCGGTTTTTTGCAACCAGCCTTTTGCATCACCCAGCGTTGAATAAGTTCACCCTCTTGTCCGGCATCACCGCAGTTTATGACTTCGGAGCAGTTTTCTATCAAATCCTTGATTACGTTAAACTGCGCCTCAATGCTTGGCTCAGGAATAACCTTGATGCCAAACTTGGGTGGGATCATGGGGAGAGCTGAAAGGGACCATCTCTTCCAGTTGGGGGTGTAGTCGGCAGGGTCTTTAAGGCAACAGAGGTGTCCGAAGGTCCAGGTTACCTGATACCCGTTACCCTCGTAATACCCTCTTCGTTGAGTGGTGGCACCGATAATTCTTGCGATATCACGTGCTACACTTGGTTTCTCGGTGATACAAAGTTTCAAGACAGATTCTTTTAGTTTTACAAGACAGGTTCTTTTCTTTTATATGCTATATGCTGGTTTTAGTAGGGAAGGGGTTACTGCTTCGCTTCCTGCCAGAGTTCTTCCATCTCGGCAAGTGTCAAATCTTTGATATTTTTCCCCATTTCTGATGCACGCTTCTCGATATGGTTGAACCGGGAAATAAACTTCTTATTTGTTTTCTCGAGAGCGTTCTCGGGGTCTACGTCATACAGACGGGCAGCGTTAACAACAGAAAAGAGCAGGTCGCCGAATTCAGATTCGAGCGAATCATGATTTTTGCTATTGATTTCCTGCTCAACCTCCTGTATCTCTTCCTTGACCTTGTCCCAAACCTGTGCAGGTTCTTCCCAGTCGAACCCAACGTTGCGAGCTTTCTCTTGGATTCTGTTGGCTTTAATAAGGGCTGGCAAAGCCGAGGGAACACCACCAAGAACAGTCTTGTTACCTTTTTTCTCTTTCAACTTGATCTGTTCCCAATTCTGCGCCACTTCATCGGCAGTTTCTGCTACAACATTACCATAAATGTGCGGGTGGCGGTATTTAAGTTTTTCGACAAGAGAATTACAGACGTCTGCAATATCGAATTGTCCGTTTTCCTCACCGATACGGGCATAGAAAGCTACATGAAGCAGAACATCGCCCAACTCCTTGCGGATATTCATAGTGTCTTTTGCTATGAGAGCATCGGCAAGTTCAAAAACTTCCTCGATAGTGTTGGGGCGGAGTGATTCGTTGGTTTGCTTGGCATCCCACGGACATTGTTCGCGGAGAGTATCAAGAACATCAAGAAACTCAGAGAGAGCTTGTAATTTTTCTTCTTTGCTGTGTAGTGGTGTCATATCTAAAGTTGCTGAAACCGCTTAAAAATGGGATGCGGCATGATTTTTCATTACAAAATTAATATTTAAAATCCGTTTGGATGCAATATTTGGAATAAATTATTATCTTTGCAGATTGAAAATAAGACTCCGTTTCCCTATTTTTGTTAAAACAAGTGGGGCGCTTGTAGCGGAAAATTTATTTAAGACAAAGAATGAAAAAGTTTTTAGGAACAAATAAAGTCAAGGCTTTTAAACAACTGCTTAAAGAGAGCGACAGGGTGGTGCTGACGTGTCATGTGCATCCCGACGGAGATGCCATAGGGAGCTCCCTGGGGTTGATGCACCTTATTCGCTCACTGGGGAAGCATGCTACGGTCGTGGTTCCTGATACACCACCGCGGACATTGCGTTTTTTGCCCGACTTTGGAGAAATAGCGGTTTATACGCGTCATGACCCTTATTGTACCCGGCTTGTAGATGAAGCCGACTTGATAATATGCTGCGACTTTAACACGCCGTCGCGTCAGGACCATTTGGCACCCCTTATTACGGGTGCTAAGGCAAAAAAAGTGCTGATTGACCATCATATGGGACCGGATATGGATGTAGATATAGAGTTTTCATATCCCGAGATGTCTTCCACATGCGAACTGACGTTCCGACTCGTTGCTGCATGTGGACTTTATTGTAATCTTGATGCTAACTCAGCAACATGTCTGCTGACTGGTCTTATCACGGACACTCAGAACTTTACTGTAAACTGTGCAAACGTCGATATATATGAGATTTTGATGAAGCTCCTGGAAAAGGGTGCTGACAAGAAGAAGATTATCGACGAGTGTATCAAGGCCTGCAGTTATGAGGGTCTCAAGTTGAAGTCGTATGCTATATGTAATAAGTTGGAGGTATTCCAGCAGCATCGATGTGCATTGATTACCCTGTCCAAGGAAGAACTTGACCGCTATCACTATGAGAAGGGGGATACCGAAGGGTTGGTAAATGAGCCTCTTAATATACGAGGTATGGTTTATTCGATCTTTATGAGAGAGGACCCTGACTGTATTAAAGTTTCGGCGAGAAGCAAATATAATTTTCCGGTATCGTCGGTGTGCCGCGACCTGTTTAATGGCGGCGGCCATCTTATGGCTTCGGGGGGAGAGTTTAAAGGAACGCTTGAAGAGTGCCGACAAGCACTTCTTGACAATATGAAGGAGTATGATAAGTTTATACCCCGCAAGATAGACAAGCTCGAGCTTTGAAAAACAGAAAAGGGATATTCTAAATATTAACGCTAAAAAACACTGTAATTAAAATAATATTGACAACATACTTATGAAAAAGATTTATAAATCGTTTGTCGTTATGGCAGTAATGGCAATGTCAATGATTGGCATGACGTCATGCGAAAAGACGCAAAGCTATTCAGAACTGTTAAATACCGAAGAAAAAGCGGTTAACTGGTATCTTGCCAAGCATCAGGTTAGTCCCGAAAAACCCGAAGGGGATAATTTTGTAGCGCTTGACGAGAATCCGAACGCGCCATTTTATCGGATGGATGAGGATGGGTTTGTCTATATGCAGGTGGTGCACAAGGGTGAGGGGGAGAAGCCCAAGACTGGAGATAGAGTCTATTTCCCGTTTATGCGTCTAAACCTTAACTACTACCACCAGACTGGCACAGAGGTGTGGGAAGGTAATTCGGAGGATCTTGACACAGAAGTTGGACCCACAAGCTTTTTATTTGGCAACACCACACTGACCTCAACCACGCAGTTTGGGAAAGGTATTCAGCTTCCCATGCAGTACTTTGGATATGGCACTGAGGTTAATATAGTAATCAAGTCACCGATGGGTATGACATCCGATGCAAGTTCATGTATTGGGTATGTATACAATATCCGGTATTTTAAGGCTGAATACTAATCATACAACATCATAACATAAGGTCGTGAGTGTTTCAACTCACAGCGGCTGAAAATCGTTATATATAATCATATTGTTAAATTTGCTTCTGTTGTTTTAAAGAAGTTTTTAAATTTGATAGGAAACTATGTCTTTGATTAAATCAATATCGGGTATTAGAGGTACCATTGGTGGAGCTGCCGGCGAGGGGCTGAGCGCAGTTGATGTAGTGAAGTTCACAGCCGCTTACGCCACACTCATCAAGAGTAGCTGTACTTGCGATTCTCCCCGCATTGTTGTGGGACGAGATGCCCGCATCTCTGGCAAGATGGTTGAGAATCTTGTAGTAGGCACATTGATGTCAATGGGGTTTGATGTTGTCAACATCGGTTTGGCATCAACACCGACAACAGAACTTGCAGTGGTAGGCGAAAAGGCTTGTGGAGGTATCATTATTACAGCCAGCCACAACCCTGTGCAGTGGAATGCACTCAAGCTCCTTAATTCAAACGGTGAATTCTTGAATGACGCCGAAGGGAAGCGAGTTATAGAAATAGCAGAAAAAGAGGAATACGTCTTCAGCGAAGTATTCGGATTAGGAAAGGAATATCTGAATCAGACCTGGGATGCTCGTCACATTGAGATGGTAAAGAATCTCAAACTTGTGGATGTAGATGCCATTGCCTCTAAAAACTTTAAGGTTGTAGTGGACGGTATCAACTCGGTTGGAGGTGTTATTATACCTGCCCTCCTTCATAGCCTCGGGGTGAAAGAGGTTATTACTCTTAATGGTAACCCTACGGGTAATTTTGCACATACACCGGAGCCGATTCCTCAGAATCTCACTGAAATTTCAGCAGTAATGAAGGAGTCGGGAGCTGATGTCGGTTTTGTGGTAGACCCGGATGTGGACCGTCTGGCCATAGTTATGGAAGATGGCGAAATGTTTGTGGAGGAAAACACACTTGTGGCAATCGCTGACTATGTACTTGCTCATACACCAGGTAGCACTGTTTCCAATCTTAGTAGCTCTCGCGGACTCCGCGATGTGACACGTAATCATGGTTGCGAATACTCGGCGGCCGCAGTCGGCGAAGTGAACGTTGTGACCAAGATGAAGGAAACCGGGGCAATCATCGGTGGCGAAGGTAATGGTGGAATCATCTATCCTGAGCTTCACTATGGACGCGATGCGCTTGTTGGAGTCGCGTTGTTCCTTACTCTGATGGCAAAGTCTGGTAAAAAGGTTACTGAAATCAAGAAAGAGTTACCGCAGTATCAGATTGCCAAGAACAAGATTGAACTCACCCCCGAGATAGATGTTGATGCAATACTTGCTGCGGTTAAGGAGCATTTTGCGAATGAGGAAGTAAACGACATTGATGGTGTCAAGATTGATTTTGCCGACAGTTGGGTACATCTTCGCAAGTCGAACACCGAACCGATAATTCGTATCTATAGCGAGGCTGCTACCATGGAGCAGGCTGATGAGCTTGCTGAGTCAATCAAGAAGGTTATAGCAAGCCTTGGTTGATAAAAGATAGCAGATTGGATTTACCTGAACTTTATACTCTAACTGACTGAATTATGCTCAAAAGGTTTTTGCTCAATATTCTTTCGTCATTTGTCGGTACATGGCTGGCAATTGTATTGAGTATTGTATCTATTGTTATTGTTGCAATAGCTGTTGCTGTGAATTTTAAAGATAGCAATGATACAGCCACCCTGACAGGCAACAGTGTACTGGTAATAAACCTTGACGGGGTAATTGCCGAGAAAGAGACTGCAACAAAGCCAGAAGTTAGTCAACTTATTGCTGCGCAGGGCATTGCGAAGCCTCAGTCGTTGAGTGTAATATTAAAGAGTATCCAGGAAAGTGTCACAAACGACAATGTTAAAGGAATTTATTTAAAGTGTGGCGCCCCTCAGGCGGGGGCTGCCACGCTTAATTCCATTAGAAAGTCTCTTGTCAACTTCAGAAAGAGTGGCAAAAAAATTGTGGCATATGGAGACCAGTATTCATTAGGGTCATACTTTGTGGCTTCGGCTGCCAATAGGGTGATATTAAATCCATACGGGTCAATTGCCATTCAGGGTATGGGTGGATCCACACTTTTCTTTAAAGGTCTATTTGATAAACTTGGAGTAGAATTTCAAGTCGTTAAAGTAGGAAGTTTTAAATCGGCGGTAGAGCCATACATTTCCACATCAATGAGTGAGCCGGCACGGGCTCAACTTGATACTCTTTATGGGTCGATGTGGTGGTATATTCGCGATCAGATTAAAAACTACAGACCTTCGCTGACACCTGAGAAGATTGACTCTCTGGTGAACGATGGTCTTACCTTTGCATCGGCAGAAAGCACTTTAAAAAATAAGTTGGTTGACCAACTTGCCTATGAACGGGTAGTAGACGATATCGTGGCCAAAGAGATGGGGCTGGATTCGAAGAATCTGAACTATGTTGACCCGCATGTAGTGATTGGTGATAAGTTTTCGTTTGGTTCCATTTCGTCTAAAAACAATATAGCTGTGCTATATGCTACTGGCGAAATTATAGATGGAGGTAACTCCGGAATCAACTATGAGACTCTTGTGCCGATTATAACCGAGCTCGCAGACGATGAGTCTGTTAAGGGATTGGTTCTGCGTGTTAATTCGCCTGGTGGATCGGCATTCGGAAGTGACCAGATAGGAGAGGCTCTTGATTATTTCAAGTCCAAGAAAAAGCCGTTTGCTGTTTCAATGGGAGATTATGCCGCTTCTGGAGGTTACTGGATTTCGTGCAATGCCGACAGAATATATGCCAACCCGTTGACAGTAACCGGATCCATCGGAATTTTTGGGTTAATACCCAATTTCAAGGGATTGATGGGAAAAGTTGGGGTTAACTCGGAACTTGTGTCGACAAATCCCGGAGCTGCATTCCCCAATACTTTTGAGCCAATGAGTCCACGTCAACTCTCGATAATGCAGAATTATGTTAATGCCGGCTACGAGCGTTTTATAAAAAGAGTAGCCAAGGGGAGAGGGATGAGTATAGACCGTGTGAAGCAGATTGCCGAGGGGAGAGTATGGGGTGCAATGGCTGCCAAGCGAATAGGTTTGGTCGATGCTCTTGGTGACTTGGATGCAGCGGTGCTGTGGGTTGCAGAGCAATGTAAAGTTGCCGACAACTATTCAGTTTCGGTATATCCGAGATTTGAGCCTAGCATTTGGGATATGATTCCATCTATCGACATCACTGCGTCCGCACAGTTGCTCCCTGTAGATGGTGAAATCCTAAAAATGAGGGAAAAACTGTTCATTGACATTATGAGTCGCAACAAGGTGTGGGCTCGTATGCCAGAGTTTAACATCGAATTGTGTGAATAGTAGATCTGAAGATTGAGTTTTCACATTAACTAGGGAGTACTGATTAGTTGAATCAAAATAATATATTAATAATTTATGTCGAACGATAAGATTAAAAAATTACTTACATGCATACTTACCCCATTATCATGGATATATGGGGGTGTTACAAGTGTACGTAATTGGATGTTCGACAATCATATTTTAAAGGAACAGAAATATGATATTCCGGTAGTAAGTGTCGGAAACATCACGGTCGGAGGCACAGGAAAAACGCCTCATACGGAATATATAATCGGAATGCTTTCGGCCGAATACAATATAGCTGTTCTGAGCAGAGGGTATAAGCGTAAGACAAAAGGTTTTCTGATGGCCAATGCTAACAGCACACCTGAGAGTATCGGCGACGAGCCACTGCAGATTTACCGGAAATACGGCTCAAGGGTAAGAGTAGCAGTTTGCGAGGATAGACGCCTCGGGATTAAAAAATTGCTAGAGGAGTGTCCGGATTTGCAGCTGGTGGTGCTTGATGATGCGTTTCAGCACAGGTATGTAAAGCCAAAGGTATCGATTGTCCTGATGGATTACAGCCGTCCATTTTATGACGATAAATTGCTTCCGTTAGGGAGGTTAAGGGAGAGCCCGCGTCAGGTGGACAGAGCTGATATGGTGGTAGTGACCAAATGTCCCGATAATCTGACCCCGCTTAACTATAGATTGGTTCAGAAACGACTTGAGCTGATGCCCTATCAGAAGCTTTACTTTTCCAAGTTCACATCTGGCGGTTTAATCCCCGTCTTTCCGGATAATCAGGGTTTTGTTGCATCTCTGGATGAATTTACTGATGAGGATACGGTGTTGCTTATAAGTGGGATTGCCAATCCGCGTTCGTTTGTAAGAACATTCAAGAATTATCCGTTCAAGAAGAAGGTTTGGCACTTTCCGGATCATCACGATTTTAAGCGTTCCGATTTGGACGAGTTGATTGCAAAGTTTGACTCCTTGCCTGGACGCCGCAAGATAATAATTACGACAGAAAAGGATGCTGTGCGTCTTGCTTTTAACCCATATTTTCCGCAGAAGCTAAAGCGAAGCACCTATTACCTGCCCATAGCTGTTCAGATGATAAACGGACTTAATGAAAGTGACTTCATTCATGATTTGAAAAAGGCAATCGATGAACCGTCGTCAAATCATTGAGAGGGTACCGGTTCCTATGTATATGTATTCCATTATAAACTGGATGTGCATTTTATGGCAGTATGGAACCGATTTTGTAACGAGAAACTGAAATATTATTAATTTCTTCTCATAACCGCATTTATAGTTGTTATAACTATAAGTTGTTCACAAAAAAATAGTGCAGTCTTTATAATCACGATTTTTTTGTGGCATCTTAGACTTAAAATTTTATCAAATGGAAAAAGATTATTTGGAAAAGATTAAGGAAACTGCCGCCTATCTGTCGGCAAACGTTCCGGAACTCCCTAAAGTTGGTATAATTCTTGGTACCGGTCTCGGACATCTGGTGAATCAGATTCAGATTGTAAAGGAATTTGAATATAAGGATATACCTAACTTCCCAGTTTCAACAGTAGAGGGACACTCCGGAAAGCTCATCTTTGGCACACTCAGCGGTAAGTATGTAGTTGCAATGTCTGGCCGCTTCCATTACTATGAAGGGTACAATATGAAGGAAGTAACTTTCCCGGTACGAGTAATGAAGGCACTTGGCGTAGAAACACTTTTTGTAAGCAACGCTTCGGGGGGTATGAACAAAGAGTTTAAGGTTGGTGATGTTATGATTATCACTGATCATATCAACATGTTCCCCGAGTCTCCTCTTCGCGGCAAAAACTACAATGAACTTGGCGACCGCTTCCCGGCAATGACAGAGGCTTATTCAGATGCTCTGATTGCAATGGCCGATGATATCGCAGCTGAGAATAATCTGCGTCTCATGCACGGTGTATATGTAGGTGTTACAGGTCCGGCTTTTGAGACACCTGCAGAATATGAGTACTACCGCGTTATCGGTGGTGATGCTGTAGGTATGTCTACTGTCCCCGAAGTAATCGTAGCCAACCATGCCGGTATGCGAGTATTCGGTATTTCGGTAATTACCGATTTGGGCGGTAAGGACATCAAGGATGTTCCCTCACACGAAGAGGTGCAGAAGGCAGCTGTGTATGCACAGCCGGTATTGACAACACTTGTAAACGAAATGTTTGCAAGAATGTAATTTATACGAAACAGTTATATGGAGGCGCGTAATACGCGCCTCTGTTTTATATTGATACATTTTATTCCCGATATTATGGAAAATAACCATACAGAGATATCCTCGCTTGGAGAGTTCGGCTTAATCGACCGACTTACCAAAGATTTCCCGCTCAAGAATGAGAGCTCAAAAGTGGGTGTCGGTGATGATGCTGCCGTGCTGGACTATGGCGAACATGAAGTGTTGGTGACAACAGACCTTTTACTGGAAGGTATTCATTTTGATTTGAGGTATGTGCCGCTCAAACATCTTGGTTATAAGTCGGCGGTGGTAAACTTCAGCGATGTATATGCCATGAACGGCACACCCAAGCAGATTACAGTCAGTCTTGGAGTTTCCAGCCGTTTTACCGTTGAGCACATTGAGGAGCTCTATGCCGGAATCAAACTTGCGTGCGATATGTATGGCGTTGACCTCGTCGGAGGTGATACATCGGCTTCGGTAACCGGACTCGTAATTAGTGTAACCTGTATCGGAGAAGGGGAAAAGGGGAAGACTGTGTTCCGCAGTGGTGCCAAACCGACCGATTTGATTTGTGTAAGTGGGGACTTGGGTGCTGCCTATATGGGTCTTCAGCTACTCGAAAGAGAAAACCGTGTGGCGGCAGGAAAGAAGGAGGGGGAAGATTTCCAGCCTGCATTTGCCGGGAAAGAGTATATTCTTGAGCGTCAGCTAAAGCCGGAAGCCCGCAAGGATATTATTGAAAAACTTAAGGAGGCAGGTATTATTCCAACCGCTATGATGGATGTCAGCGATGGACTTTCTTCGGAACTAATGCATATTTGCAAGAAGAGTGATGTGGGATGTCGCGTCTATGAGGATAAAATCCCAATTGACTACCAGACTGCCGTAATGGCCGAAGAGCTGAACATGAACCTTGTTATGACCGCAATGAACGGTGGCGAAGATTATGAGCTGCTTTTTACCGTGCCGCTCACTGATCATGATAAAATAAATAAGATTCAGGGGATCACCGTAATCGGATATATTACAAACAAGGATTTAGGCGAGGCTATGATAACTCGCGATGGAGGGGAAATTCCCTTGCGCGCGCAGGGTTGGAATGCCTTTTCCAATGAATAAATTAGTAGAGATAACAGGTTGCTCAGTCGATAACATCGAACTGGGCACCTTGTTTATTTGGTTATTTACCCAATAAATTTTGATTATTTAAACAGGTATATTGTTTGTTTGTATAATTTAACAAAAAAACCGATTCATGATTGTTTAAATAATCGTATTTTTGCACATTAATTTTCGGGAACATTTTCTGGGGGTATCTCCTGTTTCATGTTTGTGAAATGATGTTCCCGCTCCGCCATATTGATAAAGTTAAATATAAAGAAATAAAAACAGGAGTATTTATGGAAGAGACTGTGAATATCAGAGAATTAAACGATTTGATTGCTTCCAAGAGCAACTTCGTAAGCATGATTCGCACCGGCATGACACATAACATTGTCGGTCAGAAGCATCTCGTCGATTCTCTTCTTGTGGCCCTTCTTTGCAACGGACATATCTTGCTCGAAGGTGTGCCTGGTCTTGCTAAAACGTTGGCAATTAAAACGCTTGCTAATCTTGTTTCGGCTAAGTATAGCCGAGTACAGTTCACTCCCGACCTTTTGCCTGCCGATGTTGTAGGAACGCTGATTTACAGTGTCAAGAAAGAGACATTCGAAGTAAAGAAAGGACCTATTTTTGCTAATTTCGTACTTGCCGATGAAATTAACCGTGCGCCGGCCAAGGTGCAGAGTGCACTTCTTGAGGCCATGCAGGAGCGCCAGGTAACCATCGGCGATGAAACCTTTAAGCTCCCGTCTCCCTTCCTGGTAATGGCAACTCAGAACCCGATTGAGCAGGAAGGTACCTATCCGCTTCCCGAAGCACAGGTGGACCGCTTCCTGCTTAAGGTTATTATCGGTTATCCGACCAAGGAGGAAGAGAAACTGATTATCCGCCAGAACTTAAAGGGGGATTACACTGCTGTGAATCCGGTCATAGACCCCAGGGAGATTACCGAAGTGCAGAAAATAGTTCAGAAAATATATATCGACGAAAAGATAGAGAACTATATTGTAGATTTGGTTTTTGCAACCCGGCAGCCTGCTAAATATGGCGTGCCTGAGCTTCAGAGCATCATATCCTTCGGAGCATCTCCGCGTGCTTCAATTTCATTGGCGCTTGCCTCAAAAGCATATGCTTTCCTTCAGGGGCGTGGATATGTTATTCCTGAAGATGTCAGAAGTGTCTGTCATGATGTTCTCCGTCATAGAATTGGACTTACTTATGAGGCTGAGGCCAACAATCTTTCGGCCGATGATGTAATAACAGACATAATCGATAAGGTGGTAGTTCCTTAATCAGGTCTCAACCGTTTCATTAAGAACTAAGAATGGATACTGCTGATCTTCTTAAAAAAATACGCAAAATTGAAATAAAAACCCGCGGACTTAGTCAGAATATTTTCGCGGGTGAGTATCATAGTGCCTACAAGGGACGTGGTATGATATTTTCCGAAGTCAGGGAGTATCAGCCTGGAGATGATATCCGAGACATTGACTGGAATGTTACCGCACGACAGAATAAGCCGTATGTTAAGGTTTATGAAGAGGAGCGTGAATTGACAGTAATGTTGCTGATAGATGTGAGCGGAAGCCGCAACTTTGGTGCCGCTGGCGAAATCAAAAAAGATAAGATGGCTGAGATTGCGGCTACCTTGGCATTCTCCTCGATTCAGAATAATGATAAGGTTGGAGTTATATTTTTCAGCGATAAAATCGAAAAATTTATACCTCCCAAAAAAGGTAAGAAGCATATTCTGCTCATTATTCGGGAAATCATTGGCTTTGAACCAGATAATACGGGAACCGATATAAATGTTGCTCTCGAATTCCTTACGAATGCTATCAAGAAGCGGTGTTCGGCATTTCTTATGAGCGACTTTATCGATAATCACGATTACTCAAAGTCTATGATGATAGCCAACAAGAAGCATGATCTTGTAGGAATACAGGTTTATGATCAAAGGGATGCCGAGCTTCCGGATGTTGGTTTAATTAGGATGCAGGACCTTGAGACCGGTACTTTGAGGTGGGTAGACAGTTCGTCGAATGCGGTGCGACAGGCATATGCAAAAGACTGGTATGCCCGCCAGCAAAAACTCTCGCAAGTCATGAACCGGAGCGGTGTTGATATGGCAAGTATTTCGACCAATGAGGATTTTGTAAAAAGTCTGCTTGCACTGTTTCGCAAACGTTCTGCACGATAGTTGCGTCAGCGAGGTGTTCTCATTGTTTTGACAGTTAATTAATTTATTGAAATTAGTTGGGATGAACCTAAAAGGTTTTTGTATAAAAAGTCTGTTAGTGGCTTCGGCAATCTTTGCAACCCAAGTCCCTGCGTTGGCAGCAACCGTTGATCTGAAGGTTAAGCTTGATTCAACCACGGTGATGATGGGGCGTGTTG
>QLIP01023551.1_pt1 | contig 16410 bp, 7 predicted proteins | sample 1769771 | NCBI WGS metagenome assembly QLIP01 (sample SAMN09428762, study PRJNA476227) | Gut metagenome, whole genome shotgun sequencing project. | isolation source: cecum | host: Rhizomys sinensis | place: China: Jinsha town of Minqing, Fujian Province | collected 2013-09-23
AGTCCATGTAAAAACCCGGCGTCATTTACGGCACATATAGATGTCGTCGCCATGATTGGGATACATGGAGCGGATTTAATCAAGGTACTGGGAAATTCCCTGCAAAGATACCGGAGATATGAAGTGCATCCAAATCTATTATTCAAAAGTCTTGACGGGCGAGTCTAGATATGAATGGCGGGGCTTTACGGCGCGTTTGATAAACTTTTATTATTCTATGTTTTCTTAAATGTGCGTTGTAATATTACACAGGTATTATTAAAACCCAGGGCATAGCTATAGGTAATCTGTGCGCCCAATATGCGAACAAGCGAGATTCCGCTAACTGTTGGCTCAGATGCTTGCGGCTGGAAATCCAGAGGGCTAAATGGCCTGCCTGCATCACGCAGGGAAATCCGCACTTCTTCATCTGTAATACACATCCGTACATCCAGCATGGAAGAACCTGGATTTTGACCGCTATAACGCACTATATTGACGGCCATTTCTTCAACAATAATTCCTGTACGCAAAGCAAGGTCCGGATCTATGCCGTGTTCGTTGCAAAAATCTGTGACGGCTGCTGAAAGTCCAACAGCTTCGTCCATAGTGTTGTTCAAGGAAACGTCCATACAACAGGATGATAAATTATTGGCAGGGAGCATTAACAAGCCAGACACGCCTGAATGCATACTTTCGCGATGGACAAGAATCAGAATAGCAAGAGTGGTTAAAATGCCCGAAATGCTGAATGACAGCCATATGCCCGTAAGACCAAGCCAGCGAGACATTAGCCATGCACACGGAAGCAAGATCAAAAGATTATGCAGGATTGCGCCTTTGACAGCAAGAGATAGCTTCCGTATGGTTTGGCTGTAATAAATCATCAGCATTATAAAAGCGTCCCAGATGAGACTGGGTGTGTAATAACGCACTGCCTGTGACACTAAGTGCTCATCCTGACCATGAATACCAAATATTAAAAGCAACTGGCCAGAAAATAACTGGAGAAGAGCAATCAGAACAAGAGTGCAAAGCATCAGCGTTGTCAATGAGCGCCGGAAAATGATTTTCATTCCTGCATAGTCGCCTTCACCATAGAGGACGCCCATAATAGGCATCATGGTTTGGGAAGCTCCGGTAATGAACATTGATGCAAGAGACAAAGTGGCAATACAGACGGAAAAAGCCACCATGCCATTTTTGCCGGCAACTGAAAGAACAAGCATATTGAGGCAGAATAATTTTATAAAAATCAAGCCTATGGAAAGTCCTCCAGGTAAGCCGGAGCGGAGGATGTCGCTAAATAGAGCCATTCTGAAACAAGACTTAAATGAAAAACGCAATACGCGCCTGGGAGAGATCAAATAAAAACCTGAAAGCAGCAATCCGAGGGTATAACCTGTAACAGTGGCAAGGGCTGCGCCCGAAATATTATCCAGTAAATGGATAAACAAAAAAACACAAATCACATTGGCAATATTTGCCACAATCAAAATAGCTGAAGCGAGCCCCGGACGACCGTCAACACGCACAAAATAACTCAAACCCGATACGATTAACAAAACGGGAGCACCGTAAAGGAGCGGCGTTATATATTCTTGAAGGAGATTTGCAAGAGAGTTGCTCCCTGCCAGCAGACCGGCTAAATCAGAACTGAAAATGAGACCTGGAACTGCGCAGACAAGGCTGGCAATAATCAGGGAAATTACAGAAAGAGAGAAAACAGCACTGGCAAGTGTATTCTCATGACGCCCCAGATGCCACGCTGAAAGAATGGAACCGCCCAATCCAAAAAAAACAAATATGGCTGCAAAAAACTGCATCAGTGGCAAGCCCAGGTTTACTGCTGCCATGGCATCCTGCCCTAGCAAATTGCCAACAATTATGCCATCCACCACAATACTCATGGACAAAGCCATGCTCATCAAAATGGTAGGCAAAAAATAGCTGTTGAAACGTTTGAGCAATAGTGTGCCTGTTCTTTTAAACATCGTTAATCCATCAAAAATTCTTGACAAAAACAGGCAATTTACCGCTTTTACCACGTTTGAGTGGCTGCTCGGATGGACTGATCCGCACGTCATTGACTCCATTTATCTTGAGAATGCGATTAGTTTCAGCTACAATCGCCTTGGCAACTTCCAGCTTATTCGCATTTTGCAGAGGTTCGCAGCGCACCTCAAGCTTGGTGGGGGATTGCTGAATAAACTGGCAGGAAGCGCAGCCAGGAATATGCAATGCAGCAATCATAAGTACAGGAGGTGATAGCAAAAATATTCCATTTTCCGTTGGAAATTCAAGGATATCTTCTTTACGGCCTTCAATTTCCAAAACTGGAAAAGGCGAGCCACAAGAGCAAGGATTATAACTTACTCTGGCTCTGTCAGATATACGGTAACGAATAACGGGTTGAACCAGATTAGCCAGATTGGTAAGCAGGATACCATCACTCCAGCCTTCCAGTACAGGATTGTTTTGAGAATCTACTGGCTCTAGGATAACCCAGTCAGTATTGATATGGAGGTTGTTGCACTTACAGCTCATGGCGGCTTCTCCGCCCTCCGTGGAGCAATAATTATTCATAACTGGGCATTGAAAAACTTCTTCAAGCATGGCAAGAACAGACGGAGAAAGATATTCGGCAGAACTGCAAAGTGCCAAGGGCCGAATGGAAAGTTGGCCCGTTTGTTGGGCTTTTGCGAGAATCTGGAGAATGGAAGGATAAGTCCCTATGATTTCTGGCTGAAAGTCGTTGAGCCGCGCTATTATTTCATGCAAAGGTGTGTCTATTGTGCAAAATGCTACACGCTTTTCCTGCCCATGAGCTTTATAAAGGCTTTGCGTACGCAAAAATGAAAGATAAGAGGAATGACGGCCACCGCCAGCAGTAATACCGCAAATTTTGGGCCAGGGCTGTTTAAGAGCTTCCAGGCTGCCAAGTTTGCTTCCACCCCAAAAACGGCTTTGAAGCAAAGCCGCATTAATCTGATTATGGCGGTTGTCTCGTATAATTCGCAAAGGTGCCGCTGTAGAACCAGAAGTGCTTAAAACCCTGTAGTGCCCGAGAAAATCCTGGGTAGCTGTGGAAGTGTCCGCAAGAAAACTATCAAGCTTTTCAGATGTAATTTCCCTGTCGCAAACCCAGTCATCAAAATACTCTACGGCTTCCGCTCTTTCCAATATGGGAATGGTATCCAGCGGGGGGCTTTGCTGCAAGTGTTTATATTTTTTTGCCAGATAAGGCGAATAGGCGCGGGCATATGCAATCAGTGCATGAAGGCGCTCCTCCTGAATACGAAACAGTTCTACCATGTTCATTTTTTCAGCTTCAGCCACCAGATGCATGGCATCTTCATAAGCCATAGAATCTGAAATAGCAGACATAAAATCTCCATCAAACGGGTTTAAATTTTGAGAGGAACTATAGTTGCTGGAGGTGAAGTTCGATAGCAGCAAATTGCCGCACTATATCCCTCCAGCTCCCTGTAAATGTTAAACTTGAATTCTGGTCTTGCGTTAAGCCCAAACTGCCCATTTTTCGGAATTATAGCGAATAATGCCGGATTATAATTAAGACCTGTACCTTTCAATTTAAGATAACTCTCTTTCAGGGTCCAGAGATCAAAAAAAGTGCCAGGTTCAGGATTATCTGCCAAATACTTTCGTTCTTCCGGGTGCAGCGCATGGGATGCCAGTTTTTTCCAGTTCTCATCGCTCTGTATTTTTTCCACATCGACCCCAATGGGCATATCGTCTGTTGCCAGAATGGCAAAAATACCGGAATGTGAAAGGCTGAAGTGCGGACCTCCAGGTAAAAAAGGTTTGCCATAGCGTCCATAACGAACTTGTCTGGATTTTTTGCCCAGTACGTTCCGCAATAGAATCCAGCCTGCAGCATTACGCAAACGATCTGCCTGGCGCATTAATAAATTAAAAGCCAGTTTGCGTTTAAGCGGCATATCAGACAGTACGTCCTCCATAGGCGGCAGAGAAGTGATATCCAGATAATACGCAGGCAAGCCATTCTCCATTAACGAGCTGTCTTACTGTCATAATCACTTGAAATTGCCACTTAACGGCGGAGTAAATCCGCCTTGCGGCAATTTCGTGCGTGTCTTTGCAAGCAAAGCCACGATATTGTGATCGGTAATTTCAATTACCGATCACAATATACATCAAAAAAGCCCATACCATTAAGGGTTCTGATAAAATTGCCAAGATAGTGACTGCCTGTTTCGGGCCAGCTCCAGCCATGACGCAAAAGAGCTTGTGCAGTATAGGAACTATCAGCTGCAAGCGGAACTGTTTTTTGCCCTTTTGCCATATTGTTGTATGCCATCAGGCTTATCAGTTGTTCTGCTTTGCGTGGATCATTTCTGGTTTTGTTTAAGGCAATATTAAATTCATCATCTTCCATAAGAGGAATATCAATTCCTTCTTTACGCATTGCTTCTATAATATCCCCCATGAAAAGAGTATGATTATTGAAAGGATGAAAAACCGTGCAGTATTTGGGTGCAGACGCCAGCAGGAGAACGGCTTTTGCTGTGCTGTCAATGGGAGCAAGCTCGGTACGATGCAAAAATGAGGAATAAGGGAAACCACCAACAATGCTCCATGCACGCAAACGGCCAATAAAGCTGTTTGATCTCATATTGATTTGAAATTCCCCATCACGGTTCCGGGCCATCAGATTGCCAACTCGCATGATTTTTGCGTCCAGACCTTTTGTTACTGCCTCCAAAATAGCTTTTTCTGCCAAAAATTTGCTCTGCACATATTGATTGTCAAGATTCTGGCCAATATATAGGCCCCGCTCGGTAAGCAATGTATCTTGAGCTGGCATTCCATTGATGGAAAATCCGGCAACACTTGCTGTAGAAATTTGCACAAGCCGGGCATTGAGCTGTAAAGCCAGTTCTATCAGATTGTGCATACCTCCCAGATTGGTATCCGTAATGTCATTGCCGGAAGAAAAATGCGTAACGTTGGCTGCGCAATTGATGATGGTTTGGATTTTACCATTGAGTCTGCTGCCAACATCATTTAGTTGCCCCGAATTGGTTATGTCACCTTCCAGTACTGTAATGCGATCTCCAAAAAGCTGATTAAAATCATGCTCAAAATAATAGAAAAGAATCTGCTTTAAGCGCTTTTCTGCTGATTCGTATTTGCCTCGCCTCAGCAGACAATATATTTTGCCTTCACCAGAACTAATAAGACTGTGAAGAATATGGGACCCAAGAAACCCCGCCGCACCTGTGAGCAAAACATTCCCAAGTGGCGTTGTGGGCTGTGTTCTAAATGTTTCCAGGGTGTTTTGCTGCAAAATGTGGTTTATCTTGTCGTAGTCCTCGATGTCTGCTTGTGAATCTGATAGTGAGGGCGAATTACGTTTTGTCAGGCATAAGGCAAGATCCCGCGGTGTCGGATGTGCAAATACATCTGCATAGGCAAGCCCTGACAGCCCAGAGCGTTCTGCCTCAATAAGAACTCTGGCTACTGCCAGCGATGAGCCGCCAAGATCAAAAAAACTATCCATGACGCTTACCTGTTCAAGCCCAAGTATGGCAGCAAAAATCTTGCAAATCTGCTGTTCTTTTTCCGTAGCTGGAGCAACATATGCTGTGGCTTGCAGAGGTTCAGGATCAGGGAGAGAGCGGGAATCAGTTTTTCCGTTGGGTAAGGTAGGCATTTTATCCAGGTGTACCCAGGCGGTTGGCTTCATATAGCCGGGAAGAACATTGCCGACTTGATCCCGTAAATGGCCAGAGTCCTTTTCTGAACCAGTATGCCAGGCACATAAATGCTCTTGTCCGTTAATAATACGAATTCCTACAACGCAGGATGTTACACCTGGCAAGGAAGCCAGCACATTTTCAATCTCGCCAAGCTCAATACGCAAACCTCGCAATTTAACCTGATTGTCGTTGCGTCCCAGGATTTCAACTTCACCATCTTTGGTCCAGCGGGCGAAATCGCCTGTTTTATAAACGCGCTGCCCAAAGAAATTGATAAATCTCTCTGCTGTTTGTGCCGGCAAATTATTGTAACCAACAGCTACGCCAATTCCTCCTACCAGCAATTCGCCTATTATGCCGCAAGGCAGAAGATTGCCGTCAGAATCTATTATGTATTCGGTGGCATTCAGCAAAGGAGTACCTACTGTAACCTTGCTTGATTCGGTAAGTTCCTTGCAATTGCATGAAACGGTTATTTCAGTTGGACCATAGGTGTTGAATAGCCGGGCGGATCCTTGGCGCAATTTTTTGAGCAGAGATTCAGGATATTTTTCTCCTCCTGCCATAAGTACACGACATTTGAGCAGGGATTCAAGCAATGGTGGATAAGACACATATTCCCTCAACCGCGATGGGGTAGCATTAAAAGCGTCTGCTCCACTCCTGGCAAAAAGCTCTGCCAGACGCACAGGATCATGGGTTTCCTCATCACTGGCAAGCACAAGGGTTACGCCATTGCAAAGAGAAGCGATGCCTTCCTTGAGAAACATATCGAATGCCACAGTTGTAACAGAAAGCAGCGCATGGGCATCCTGTGCAATAGCTTTAATATGCCGATTGCGTTCATGGGGTGTAACATGATTTGCAATTCCAATATGACGGAGCATCACGCCTTTAGGTTTGCCTGTAGAACCGGAAGTATAGATGAGATATGCCAGATGCTCTGGTTTAACGTCAATATTGGGATTATTGTCTGGCTGGCCTTCGCATACAGCCTGAAGATTGAGTATTTTTGCCGTGCAGCCAAGCTGCCCCTGGTCGGTACCATTTGCAATTATAAAACGTGCTCCGCTATCCTTTAACACATGGCTGATACGTTCTGCCGGATATTCTGGATCAAGGGGAATATACGTTCCTCCAGCTTTGAGAATGCCCAGTATGGCAATAAGCACGGCACCTGTGCGCGGCAGTGCAAACGCCACACGATCTTCTGGTTTCAAGCCCAGGGCAAGCAAGCCATGCGCCAGCTGGTTGGCTGCTGCATTCAATTCAGCGAATGAATATGTTCCTTCTGTGGCAATCAAGGCAGTATGCTCCGGCATTCTTGCAACTATATTTTCAAATTTATGATGAAGCACTGTTTCGGATATGGGATAACTGGTCTGATTGAAGCTATCAAGCAATCTGGCTTGTTTTGGCGAAACAAGGGAAAGGCTGGTAACGGATGCCTCTGGCTGTTCAATAATGCCTTCCAGAGCCATGCCAAGCGTGTCTGCAAAACGTTGCATGAGCCAGTCCGAGTAAAGCGCGTTATCATATTGTACGACAAAACAAGGCTGTCCATCACGCTCTTCCACATGGATGGAAAGATCGAATTTGGGTTCTGGCATAGCCAATGGTGTGATGTTAATATCTTTGCCAGAGATTTGCATAGCACTGGTAATGCCAAGTTCGCAGGCATACATAATATGCGGTGCAAAACCATATTCCTCGCAAATGGCTGCATAGGAATAACCTTCATGGTTTATTGCTTCATTAAAACTCTCTTGTACTGAACGTGCGAAATCTATCCTGCTTAAATTTTTCCCAAGACTAATATGAAGAGGAACAGTCTGAACGAACATCCCAACGGTGTTGCGGAGATGCGGGTCGCTTCTGCCACTGCTTATGGCGGATAGCCAGGCATCCTTTCCCTGTGTCCAGCGACTAATGGAGTAACCAGCTGCTGCCAAACAAAGGGCTGCCGGCGTAAGGCCATAGTTTTGACAAAATTTTTCCAGGTTTGCCTTGTGGAGTGGCTGAACTCTTTCGGCTAAAGCTCCTTTTGCGCTTGATGGAGGCAAATCTGGCGGAATCTTGCTGGCAGCTTCGAAATCCTGAAATAATCTGGCTAACCAGTCCCTGTCTTCTTGCAGTGTCTTTTTTTGCGCTTCTTTTAAGGCCCATTCGCGTGTGGATTGTTTTTCATCATAACAGGGAGGCAAAGCGGCAGTTTCATAGATAACTGCCAGGGAACGCAGTAAAATATCAAGAGAAGCACCATCAAAAACGAGGTGATGAGCATCCCAAAGGATGGTGATGCCAGAGCCTGTGTCGATTATCTCCGCCCTCCAGAGAGGCCCTGCGGAAAAATCGAATGGACGCATGAAACCGGCGCAATGTCGTTCAAGCTCACTTATGTCAAGCCTTGCAAAGGGGATTTCAGGAATATATTCCACAGGAATTGCGTAAATGTGTTCTCCTCTGTTTTCCAATTTTATATTAAGGGCATTATGTGCGGATATGAATATTTTGAGGGCATCCGCAAGCCGCATGGGATCGATTTCCGGAGGAAAGTCAAGTCTTACTGGTATATTATAAGCCAGAGTATCAGGACGTTTTACGCAATCGAAATAAATGCCAAGCTGATTTGAAGCCAAAGGCCACGCAGACTTGCCAACATTGCCCAAATTGGAGGCAGCAGGAAGCTCTTCTTTTTTAAGAAGAATTTTGATTAAAGCGTTTTCTATGGCAAGTGGGGTAGGTTCTGCCATTATATCTCGCACAGAAGGTGCCACACCCAGGCATTCATCCAGCAATGCGGCAAGCCTGATGGCAGAAAGAGAAGAAAGACCTGTACGCAAAAGATTGGTATGACTGCCGAATTGACCATGATCGAGAATTTTTGCAATAGCTTCCCGTACAATGGATGTTATCAGGTTTTCTGCCTGTGGTGCGTGCTGAATTGCTCTATCCGTGTCGGCTGCATAATCAGGCGAAGGCAATTTTTTGCGATCAATTTTGCCATTGGGATTGAGAGGAATGGCTTCAAGCTGCATTATGGCTGCCGGAATCATATACGGCGGCAGTTCTTCTGCAATAAAATTCTCAAGCTCTTCCACATTCAGTTTCCCGTCTTTTTGCATAACCACATATGCTACGGCGCATTTGCCGCCGCCTGGCGCATCCAGGGCAACAACAGCTGCATCTTTAATATCTGGATGCTGACGTATACGGTTTTCAATTTCAGTCAACTCAACGCGAAAACCTCGTATTTTTACTTGAAAATCCTTGCGCCCGATGAAATCCAGATTGCCATCGGGCAACAGTCTGGCTATGTCGCCAGTATGATAAATCCTTTCATAGCATGGTTCGGAGCAAAAAGGATTAGGCGTAAACTTTTCTGCTGTGAGCTCAGGTCGATTTAGATAACCAATAGCCACTTGTGGCCCTGCTATACAAAGTTCTCCCGCTGTGCCTATGGGTGCCAGTCTGCCATTTTTGTCAATAATGTAGAGCCTTATTCCATCCAGCGGTTTACCCAGAGGAACGCGATCATACCTCTGGTGCATACGAAAAGTTGTTGAGAAAATTGTACATTCAGTAGGTCCATAAGCATTATCAAGTGAGTAACGATCAGGCGGATCCAGCGGAATTAATGTCTCTCCGCCCACAGCAAGCACGCGGAGGCTCCTGTTGGGCATACTTTCGGCAAATTGTCGCCCCAGTTGCGTTGTCATAAATGCAAGCGTAACTCCATATTTTTCAAAGCAGGCATTCAGGCCAGGCAGATCCAGGCGCAATTCTTCTGGAATAATCTGAATACAGGCACCATGCGTCAATGCAGGAAACATATCCATAAGACATGCGTCAAAGCCAAAACTGGCATAGGCTGCTACAACATCGACCGGTGTCAACTGGTAATATTTAGCATACCACTGGCAGAACGTTGCAAGGTTGAAATGCGAGAGCATTACGCCTTTTGGCTTGCCAGTAGTGCCGGAAGTATAAATCAAAGTCAAAAGATCCTCTGGTAATGGCCCACGCGGAAGGTTTTCGTGATCCAAAGTATCAGCATTGGCAAGAAATTCCACATCTGTTGTCCTGATAATGCCACCCTTGAAATCTGGTACTTTTTCAAGCAAATCCGCATCAGCAATGAGCACCGATGCGCCGGAATCCGAAAGCATGAATTCCAGTCGCTCCGTTGGATAGCTAGGATCAAGCGGCAAATAGGCGGCTCCACTTTTCAGCACACCCAATGCGCCAATGGGCATCATTAAACCTCGTTTAACCAGAATGCCAACTACATTGCCACGTCCCACGCCTTTGTCTGCGATTATTTTTGCCAAAGCATCTGTGACGGCATCAAGCTGTTTGTAATTTATTTGCTGATCACCTACCGCAGCGGCAGGATGCTTTGGGTAAAGTTTCGCCATTCTTCGAAAATTATCTACTACAGTGCTGTTTGAAGTCATGGCTGGCTTATTGTTCTCAAAATATATCCTGCTCTTTTGTGAATCCGGCAATTCTGCAGCATCGGGCAGTGACACTCCAACATCTGCTATTATACGCTCCAGCACTGTTTTGTAGTGCGTTAGCATATCCCTGACAATTTCTGGTTCATAAAGCTCTGTGGAATAACGCAGTTCCATTTGTAAATCTTCTCCGCTATGGCGCAACTCCAGCGTAATATCCATTGGAATTGCCTGGAGAGGCAGAGGAAAAGGCACTATGGAGAGACCTGCTTCTTGCAGATCAGGGCATTGAAAGTCTTCCAGATAATTGACAAGAACGTCGAAAACAGGTGCACGGGCCGGATTGCGTTCAGGTGCAAGCAACGCCACCAGGCTAGAGAAGGGAACAGCACTATTGATTGCGGTTTCTTCAAGCAGTTTTCCTGTTTGAGAGATATATTCGGCCAGTTTTTTTTCGGGTGCAGATTTTAGGCGCAAGGGCAGGATATTGACAAACATGCCAATCATTTTGGACGTTTCTGGCAGGAAACGACAATTTATGGCTGCACCAAGCGTTACATCCTCACTATTGCTAAATTTGCCCACAGTAATGCCCATTGCTGCAAGCATGATGGCATAAGGAGTAACTCCAATTGATCTGGCCCGGTTTTCCAGTTTTGCATATGAAATGGAATCACATATAGCAGCGTCTGGATATGGCAGAATTCCCGGTCGCGTTGTGCGCGTTGGCATTTCGTTGTCTGGCAAGCCATCTGAAAACATATTGGTGAAGAAAACAGGACTCGTCTCCGGTTCATTCGCCAAATGGATTGCAAAATCCAGGTAATCTGGCCGAATAGCTTGCGCGTTTTGCGGATCCAGGTCATCCATGTAGGCTTTGGTCAAGGATTCAAGTAACAAGTCTACACTTAAGCCATCCATAATGATATGATGAAAGGTGAAATGAAGAATATAAGAATCATCGCCAGTTCTGAAGAGAGCAACACGAAAAAGCGGGCCTTTTTCCAGGTCAAAGGGTTTGTTGCGTTTGGCTATTAGATCTAATACTTCCACTTCGTCACAAATTTCAGGATTAAGTGGAATTTCCAGATTTTCAGGTAACAGGCAATGAGCATACTTGCCATTGTGCAAAGGATAGTGAGAGCGCAAAATACGTTGTGTGCGGATTAACGTGGCAAGTGCCCGTTTAAGCCTTTCCATATTGAGTTGACCCTGCAGGCGAAAAGCTAGATTGATATTATAGGCCACTGAATCAGGTGCAAGTCTTTGTTCAGTTGCCATCTGTATTTCAGTAAAAGTTAGCGGCCATTCTTCACGATCTGAAGCACAGGCAAGAGGTTCAATATGCTTTTCAGTACCTTCCAGATATTTAGCCAAAGCGCGAGGTGTTCGTTCCCGCAAAACCAGAGCCGCGCTTAGACCTGGATGTGCAAGAATAGTCTGGAGACGTATGGCACTAATGGAATCTCCACCAAGCCGTATAAAATCATCATCCAGTCCAATGTTCTCCAAAGAGAGAATTTTACCAAAAGAAGTACAAATGGCTTTTTCCAGTTCGGTTTCAGGTGGTATATATTCAGCACGCAACGTGGCAATATCTGGAGGCGCAATACGAGTGCGATCGATTTTGCCATTGGCATTGATGGGCAGCGTATCCACCTGTTCCAAAAAAGCCGGCAGCATATAATCAGGCAGGCTTTGCGCGAGGCTTTCTCTCAACTGTGCAGCATCTATTGAACATTTGGCAGTATAGCAGCCATAAAGGCGAGTTTTACCATAGGCATCTTCAAAACCGATAACAACAGCTTTATCCAGAGGTGCAACCCGCAGCATAGTGGCTTCTATTTCTCCTGGTTCTACCCGAAAACCCCGTACTTTTACCATCCAGTCTTTACGCTGAACATATTCCACCACGCCGTTGGGCAGCAATCGCCCAAGATCCGCTGTACGAAACAGTTTTTCATCATTGCCTGTTACCTCTGGAGCGGGTGCGAAACGTTTGGCTGTCAATTCAGGCTGATTGATATAACCAAGGGCGATCTGTCCCTGAACGCAGATTTCCCCCACTTCTCCGGGGGGAACCGGGCATCCGTTTTCATCAAGAATAAAAAGTCGGCTGCCGGGAAGAATCTCACCCACGGGTGTGTTGTCATAAGAATGGTCAATTTGAAAAAATGTCAGAGGTCCGCTCGTTTCGCTTGCACCATAGGAGTTTATAATTATGGTTTTTTCGCTAAATATTCGCCGTACCCGTTCTGAACCGGTAAAAATAAGCCTGAGGAAACCATCTGCCTTTTCCAGAAGCGGCACAAGCATCTGCGGCGAAATGAAAGCAGCACTGATATTTTGCTTATGAATTTGTTCTATTATAAGGTTTACATCCTTGCGGACAATGTCTGACGCAATGCTTACTGTAGCTCCTGCAGCCAGGGGGGATATTACATCCACAACTATGGCAATAAAAGACATGGAAGCCGTTGCAAGCATAACGTCATCTTCTCGTAACTGCGTTACAACACTCTGGACAGCCAGATTAAGAGTCTTATGTGGCAGCAATACACCCTTTGGGTACCCTGTTGAACCTGAAGTGAATACAGCGAGTACCGGATCAAGCGGTTGTGTCACTGGCAGGGATCCGGCAGATAAAATTGGCGTACTGTCCATGAGCGTATCAAACAAGTTAGCGTCAAGAAGCAAGTCTGTGCCGCATTGCTGACGAATATAGTTTTGACGCTGAAACGGGTAATTCGTATCCAACATGCATGATGCAAATCCAGCTTTCCAGCATCCCAGCATTGCCACAACCGCATTGCAGCCACGCTTCATAAGAATCGGAAGAATCGTATTTTTTTTCAATCCCAGAGTTAGCAAGGCATGAGCTAGTTTGGCGGATTCTTCGTCAAGCTCCCTATATGTTAGTTTTCTTTGCTCGCAGATTAACGCAATTTTATCGGGCAATCTTGTTGCGGCAGCAGTGATCATGGAGGCGCATGTTGTGCCGGTTGGGCAGTCTGTATATGTTGTCATATAGACTCCTTGCTGATTTAATGTCATCAGCATGAAAGATTATTTTCTTTGTATAGCAGTAAGGTTAAAATATTTTTATCAGATTCGCGTACATATTTTAGAGAAGTAGTTCCCATTCGGGCAAGAAAAATGCCGAGTCCTCCTGGAAGCCTGTTTTCGGCAGTCAGGGCCGTATCCGGCAATGTATGTTCCAGAGGATTAAACGGTACTCCAGAATCTGTAAAACGTAGATGCAACATAGTGGGGTTGCTCATTAATTCAAGAGAAACTGCAATTTCAGCCGGTTTTTCTGGATAAGCATAATTGACAATATTGACGAAAATTTCTTCGGCAGCTACGCAAAAGCGAAGTTTCTGTTGTGCTGTAAAGCTTCCTGCTTCCAGGGCTTTTTCCAGGAGCATCATAAAATCAGAGAGGGATCGCAGCTCGGCACTATATGTCATGTTGCAAGAAAAAAGTATTCCATGCCCATCATTCATTTTTCTTGTCCTGGTCTCATGGGTAGCCAGCTTACTGCAAGCATGGTAATGTCGTCATTCCGACTTGCGTTTTGGGTAAATGTAGCAAGCCGCATCTTAATACTGTCAAGAAATTTAGATAAATCCGACAAGCTGTACGGAATGTTATCCGAAAGAGTGGCTTCCAGTTCCTCTGTCCCAAAAAATTTGCCATCCGTATTAATTGCTTCCGTAACTCCATCTGTATAAAAAAAGATAGTTGCTCCTGGTGAAAGCCTAATGTGATAAGTTTTGTATGCAGCATTCATCATCACACCGAGCGGCAAAGATGATTCAGACTGGATTGATTTGACTGATTTAAAATCTTTGTTATTTTCAAGTAAATAAAAAGGAAGGTGAGCTGCGTTGGAATAGCTAAACTCTCCGCTTTCCAAATTCAATATCCCAACAAACGCAGTTACAAACATGCAGGCTGAATTATTTTCACATATTTGGGTATTGGCGGCAGTTAAAGCGGCTCCAGCATCATGGCAATTTTGAATACAGTTATGAAGCAGAGTTTTTGCGATAGCCATAAACAGGGCGGCAGGAATACTTTTACCAGATACATCTGCTATGACTATGGCAAGCAATTGTTCTTCAATAAAAAAGAAATCGTAAAAATCTCCACCAACATCAGTGGCAGGTTCCATAACAGCTGAAAGGGAACAATTCTGCTGCGAAAGAAAAGTTGATGGCAGCATCGCTCTTTGAATGTCTCTTGCTATATGCAATTCAGTTGCAAGGCGTGATTTTTCAGATGTTATAGCCTCGATATGCATTATATGCTCTTTTAAGCTGGCAACCATTGTGGCAAAAGACTTGCTCAAAGATCCTAGCTCGTCCTGGGAGAATGATGTGAATGAAATGTCCAGATTGCCAGAGCCAACCTCTCTGGCAGCGTGACAGAGCTTCGCCACAGGTTTATTGATAAAACGGTGAAGCAGGCTCCATATTAGGGCTGTGACTCCGAACATGACAATCAATAAGGACAGTGAGGCCAGAATTAATCCATGGTTAAGAGTATGGAACAGTTCTCTTTTAGGCACATTGACGATTGCCATCATGCCATTGTCAAACTTTCTGGCAAAAGAAAGATAATCTTCTCCATTTATTCTGACAGATTGTTCTTTTTGCGCGTTAGGGTGAAACCAGGGCAGCGTTGAAAGAGGCAGGAGTTGTTGATACTCATTAGAAGCGGGAGTATTGAGACTGAGAACAACATTATTAGGCACGTCCACAAGAGCCGTAATGGTTCCTTGCATTGGTCGAATATTGGCAATATCTTTTGCTATGGCAGCCAGACTCCAGTCAATTGTAGCCAGCCCCGCAATTTCACCATTTGGCTTGATTATAGCAGCACTGGCTGTTGTCATAAGGGCGTATGTTCCGGCTGTGTCTGTATATGCAGGACTCCATACAACTTCACGCAGATTTTTGCCTTGATCATCGCTAAAATACTGCATGGCATTCAAAAACCAGTTCTGGTTGGGATAAAAATAATCCTGCGTGGAAAAAGATGGATCAAGAATGATGGAATCGCCTTTCTTAAAAGCATAAAAGCATGCTAGTTCACGTTCCTTGCCAAACATATAGGGAAGATACCAAATTCCACCGCCAGTGGCGATATTGTGAATTCTAAAATTCTTGATAACCGCATAATTGGCTATTCTATCCGGCGAAGTGAAGTGTTCATTAAGAAGCAATTCTCCAATAAGAGCCAAATCCAGAGCATTGGTCTTAATGGACTGAAGAATGTCTGCGAACTTATCAGTTTCATCCTCTACCATTGCTCTGCATTCGGCAATTTGCAGATTTTTGTAGCTAGAATAAATATCTTTGCCAATAAGAAAGATAAAGATACCGACAAGAAAGGTATGAAACAGCACAGCAGCAATAATCTTGAAACGAATGCTGCAAAAAAAGCCTTGATTGGTAAACAGGATGTCTACTCTATGGCAAGAAAAGAAGTAAATCCTGTCATGCCTAAAATATCAAGCACTCCAGGCTGGATATGTCGGAGCAGAAGCTTGCCACCAGAACTTTCCATTCTCTTATGCAAAAGCAATAACAACCGTAAACCTGCGCTGGAAATGTAATCCATTTTTGCCATATCCAGTATACATCTTGCACAATTTTCTAATGGAGCATCTAATACCTCAGCAACCTCTGGTGTGGTCGTAGTATCAAGCCGACCTATAATTTCAGCCGTCAATGTATCTTTTTCCTGTGTTATGCAAACGTGCATTATAACCTCCTATTACTACAGTTGCATTTGGTATTATTTAGATTTCATGCATAAAATTTATTTCATATAGCAGTTCCTACAGAGTGTAGTAAAATTTGACTGACCGGGAAACCCCACCAGACAAGTGTTTTATATTAATTTTGTGTCCGCTGACCGCAACTTAAATCAAATGTATTATAATTCCGAAATATTTTACTCATACGGCCCCAAAAACCGACTACCATTGAAATGAATAAGATGTGTAGGCGCATTGGCTATCCATACTTCTGTTTCCCATGCAATTTCGCTCAAATACCTTGCCATGACAGCTCTGTCTGGAAAAGCGGTGACGTAAACAAGTCCCGAATTTGCTTCCATGAAAAGATTGACCAGTTCTTCATGGCGTTTTCCATCAACTGGCCCATGGCTTGTTACAGCTTCCACCAGCAAAAGCCAGTTTTTCTCTTGGAAATATAAAA
>QLIP01008669.1_pt1 | contig 16370 bp, 17 predicted proteins | sample 1769771 | NCBI WGS metagenome assembly QLIP01 (sample SAMN09428762, study PRJNA476227) | Gut metagenome, whole genome shotgun sequencing project. | isolation source: cecum | host: Rhizomys sinensis | place: China: Jinsha town of Minqing, Fujian Province | collected 2013-09-23
CCGTCGCCCAAAAGGCCTTTCCAGCCCTGACGAATACCATAGACTTTGTAACCCAACATCGAAGCCCGATTGCGCACGGCTTCTATACTGGAGTTGATGGCCGGCGTGTCGCCACCGCCCGACAAAATGGCAAGCGTCTTGCCCTTAAAGAGTTTGTGTTCCAAGCTCATAACTGTAATTTTTTGATTATTCGCGCCCCGTTTCCTCTCCGAAACAAGACTACAATTTCACAAATTTACGTAAAACGTTTATCGTTTATTTTCCGTTCTTTGGAAACTTGTTTTTATTCTTGACAAAACCGACTATAAAAATTGAAGCCACCGATATGATAGTGGTTCCAAATATGGTCATCCCCACAGCAGTATGATCCAAATATGTTAAGAAACAACCTGCACCTATTAGTGCGAGAACCAAGACAAAAGCTTGTCTCTGAGAAATTTTATTGGCTCTCAATAGACCTTCCAATTCTTTTCCGTCTTGTTTCAACTTTTCTTCAAGGAACGCATGACGATGTGCTTGTTCCCTTTCTGCCATACTAAGAATTCTATCTGCCGCACCGGGAACAATTTCTTCGAAACCTTTAAGCATAGCAGGTTGTGGCAACGGACCGGAATATTCTTCCCTCCTTATGCTGATGGAACGAACTATCTCCGTTACTTTTTCCGAATCCGGCAACTCACTGCGAATGATGGGCTCAACTATATCGGTTAATTCCTTGGCTTCCACCAAATTTTCTCCTTCCGGGTTTGCGCCATTCTCATTACACTCCCCCACATCAGACTTTTTCATGGCTCCTTTATTTATTATTCGGTAAAGAGGTTATTATCTGCTTCAAACTTTTTGCATGAATTAAAGATGTCATTTCCAACCGATTGCCAAATAAGACCAATATCCGTTAAACGGGTTATACAGCTATAACTTTCTAACATTCGGCTATTTGTGCTATAGTATACACCCGGAAGATTAAAAAGACTCCCCATCCCACTCCACGGGTTACTCAGCAACTCCAACTGCCTATTTGAATGCCAATGATACAGCCTTTTACGCGTTTCCATAAGTACTCCTTTCTTCATTCTGTCTCCACAATCCACTTTCGCAAATATAGGCTTTTTTCTGCAATTCCAAAAGGGTACTTCTTGGCCACTCCCCCCCCTTATATCTTGATGATAATTGCGGCCTTGCCTTTGAATTCCGGCATGGGTTCGCCGATGTCGGCGTTGATGTAGGTGGGGTCGCAGATTACGTAGTTGCCGTCTTTCAAAGAAAAATAATAACCATACGGCTTGGGATCGGTAAACTTGACCGCCGTGGCCAAATGTTCGGGATATAACAACAATACCACATCCAAGCCCACCAATTCGCGCACCAAAATGGCAAAGAGAATGGAGCGGTCTTCGCAGTCGCTGAACGGATAGAAGAACAGCTCGTCGCCAAAGAGGGGGCGTTCGTAGCCAAACTGTTCTTCGTCGGTTTTGTAGGCAAAGGCCGTCTGCACAAAATTCAGCAAAAGCGACACGGCTTCCTCTTGGCTTTTTCCGGCCAACTGCGCTTTCAATGTCGGATAAAGGCGTTCTTTCACCTCATCGCTCAACGAACTCAACACATAGTATTGCCACTGACTGTTTTGCGGATAGTTGTTGTAGAAATCCATCAGGTTGCGATTGATGGCCACTTCAACCTTCAAGTTCGAGTAGCGGTTGGAAGTAAAGGTATGGATATCGGTCATCTTTTCGTTCAAGGTTGGCAAGGTGCGCGAAATCTTTGCTTACGAACACGATTTGAACAGAATCAGCTATTGGCGTATGGAGAAGGGCTGCAACATCACCATTGCCTCGCTTTTCCGCATCTTAGACATTCACAAGATGACCCTCCACGAGTTTTTTAAGGATATGGAGTGAGGGGCGCGGCGGGAGCAAGATAAGTACCATCGCAAACTGTTTACAACGAACATCTTGTAAAAATTTTTCGTTAAAATCGCACTTCGTTCGTATATTATAGGTAAACTGCAGAAAGCACCCATCTGCGAGAAAACCTAATTAGAATATGGAAAGATATAACAAACCTCCGTTGACCTACACAGAACATGTGGAGTTGCTCAAATCGAGAGGAATGACGGTTTCCGATAAAAAGGCCACAGAGCATATACTGGCCAATATTAACTATTATCGGTTGAGTGCCTATATGTTGCCGTACAAGAAGAACGAAAACGGAACGATTTTCGATGAATTCAAGACAGGAACAACATGGGATATGATATACAACTTGTATGTTTTTGACAGAAAGCTGCGCCTATTGGTGTTTGATGCCATAGAACGGTTAGAAGTTGCCATACGGGCGCAGATGATTTATCAGTTTAGCCACAAATACGGCTCTCATTGGCAGGACAGAGCAGATATTTTTAATCCGCCGACAGAGATAACACTCAGAGACGGGCGTAAAATGATGGTAGATGTGTATGGCGATATACAGAAACATATCAAAGAACAACTGCACAATAACAAAGCCGAGGTGTTTATTCAACATTATTGCAACAAGTATGATACACCCAAAAATCCGCCGTCATGGATGAGTGTTGAAATAATGTATTTCAACCATTTGTCTCGGATATGCACGGGTCTGAAACAACGCGCGGACATCAACGGGATAGCATCTTACTTCTCTTTGCCACCCAAAACTTTCTGCTCATGGCTTCATACAATGAACTATGTGCGTAATATCTGCGCGCATCATGCAAGGTTGTGGAACCGAGATTTGAACATTGTTCCGGAACGTTTGTCGTTCTCCAAACAACGGGAATGGATAAGCAAGCCCGATACAGCCAAAAGAAGCAAAATCTACTATTTTCTGTGTATGTTGAATTATATGTTGCAGACCGCCCACCCGACATCGTCGTTTAAGTGTCGTCTTAAAGACTTACTAAATGAATATAAGGGTGTTGTATCGCTCCCTGCCATGGGATTTCCTATTGATTGGGGTGATGAAAAAATGTGGAAGAAAGAATAAATTACTCCAAAGCCTTGCAGATTGAGAAAAAAGTATTACCTTTGTCGTGTTATATCAAATAAGCCTCCCGGGCGCGTCGCAAGACAGCATACTTGGGAGGCGTTTTTCATTTATGGCGGTCGCTGCGGGCGGCGGGGAGTTCTCTCAAGATATGGAGTGAGGGTTCGGCGCGGCGAAAGGCCGAGTTTAGGCGTTTTGCACCATATAAACCCTGATTTATCCTACTTTTTGTCTAATAGGCCGCAAATAGGTCTTTCAACACTAATAACCACGCCACTTATAGACGTTTTCATCCTACCAAATGTCTAATAGACCTGTTTCAGCAATACCGGTGTTGTACGATTTTGCAGTTGCGCCATCGAGCCATCGCCAGACAGATAAGCACCTTTGCAAACTATTCACAACAAACATCTTGTAAAAAATTTTCGTTAAAATTCGACTTCGTTCGTATATTATGCAGAAAGGGCGGACGAAATCTGCCCACGAAGCAAAACCATAAATTATAACCTAAAAATGTTTCATCAGATGGAAACATTTGCTATCTTTGCAGAAATTTTGGAGAGTCTCGAGCGGCGGCATCTCAGGGTGGTGCTGATGGACGAGGCGTCGGCGTTTATCCGCTCGTTGCCCGAAAAGGCCCAAAAGAAAATTACCTACAACCTGTTGCAAGTAGAAAGCGGCAGGATGGATGCCGAGTTGTTTAAGAAGCTCGCCGAAACCGACATTTTGGAGTTTCGCACACTATTCAACGGCGTGACCTACCGGCTGTTCGCGTTTTGGGACACCGAACACCACACCAAACGTAACGGCGCAGACGAACGCCACGAGACGTTGGTGGTGGCCACGCACGGCATCGTCAAGAAAACCCGCAAAACGCCCGCGAAAGAGATTCGCAAGGCCGAAAATTTGAGGACGCAATATTTTGATAACAAGAAACGTATATAAACTATGGCACAGCATAAATTAACCCCGTTGAATGAATTGGTGGACGAGGTTTGGGGCAAGAAAGGCACGAAAGAGCGCGACAATATGGAGGCGCGACTCAAAGAAGAAGTGTACGCTTATCTTTTGGGCGAAGCGATAAAGAAAGCGCGGCTCACGCAACACCTCACCCAAGAGGAATTGGGCGAAATGATTGGGGTGCAACGCGCCCAGATTTCACGGCTCGAAAAGGGCAAAACCGTGATGACTCTGCCGGTGATGAGCAGGGTGTTTAACGCGCTGGGCGTAGCAGTGTCGCTACACGTGGGCGAAATGCAGGTGGCGTTGTAGAAAAAATTACGGCTTCAACGACGACAGCGGAATAACCTTTACTCCGTCTTCGCGGGTGTAGGCCATTTGGCCGCCGGTAAGGATTATCATCAGGTCGGGCTCGCGAATCAGCATCTGTTTTTCGGTTTTGTTTTTCTCTCTAATCAGTTCTCTTATCCGCAACAAATGCTCTGCCCCTTTTTCTATCTCCACGCTGCCGAGTTTGCACTCTATAAGCGCGTAACGTCCGTCGGGCAAATGCAGCACCGCATCGGCCTCCAACCCGTAGCGGTCGTGATAATACGAAATATGGCTGTCCATATCGAGGGTGTAGGCTTTTAGATCGCGAATACACATCTGCTCGAAGATAAACCCAAACGTTTTCAGTTGCATTTTGAGCGCATCTGGAGTCAAGCCTAATGCGGCCACCGCAATAGATGGGTCGCAAAATCCCCGTTTGGGCGAACTGCGAATGGCGGTTTTACTGCGTATGGCCGGGCTCCACGCATCGATGTCTTGTATCACAAAAAGTTTTTCGAGTGCCGAAACGTAGTCGTCGAACGTATCGATACTGCAACTAACATTCTTCGATTCCGTAACATCGGCCAAGAGGGACGACTTTTTGGCCAAGGTTGAGATGTTTCTTGCGTAAGATTTCAAAATGAGTTTGGTTATTTTCTCGTTGCGCTGTCTGCCATCTATTCTTGAAATATCTTCGGCACACACACTATTGAAATAGTTTTTGGCTATCATCAATTTGGCCGTATCCGTATGTCTGTTTAACGCCGTCGGCCATCCGCCTCGGCAAGCCGCAAAAATCAATTCTTCAACACTCAATTTGGAAACGTTGCCTCCAAAATCTTCTGTGGGGTGCTCAAACAGTTCGTGTATGGAGATGGCCCCCGTCGATTCTTTGGATTCCCACAAACTCATGGGCAACATTCTCATTCTGGCAATGCGTCCGGTGCCGGAATGGTATATTTTTGAGCGGTCCACCTTGTTAGACCCCGTCAGTATAAACTGTCCCGGTTCGCCCCGTTTATCCACCATAATGCGCACGGCATCCCATAGTTGCGGCGCGTCTTGCCATTCGTCCAAAAGGCGCGGCGTATTTCCTTGAAGCAGGAGAGAGGGCGTAGATTGTGCCGTGGCCAAATAGTTGGTTCGATTATCGGGGTCTTGCATCTTTAAGATACTGCCGGCTTTCTGCTCTGCGGTGGTGGTTTTTCCGCACCATTTCGGGCCCTCTATCAGAACGGCCCCAAAAGCCTCTAAAAGAAGCCCTAAAAATTCATCGGCTGTACGAACAAAATAGTCCATTGTTTCAATTTTCGGCAAAGTTACATAAAAAGAATGATATATGCAACTATGTTCGGAGTTTTTGTGGTATTTCATTCGGTGTTTTTGCGGTAAATCATCCGGTATTTTTGTTGTAGTTCGTTCGGAGTTTTTGTGGTATTTCGTTCGGTGTTTTTGCGGTGATTTATTCGGCATTTTTGTGGTATTTCATCCGGTATTTTTGTGGCAAATCGTTCGGTATTTTTGCGGTGCTTTATTTCCGAGTTTGGCGGCAGTTTCTTTTTTTTAAGGATATGGCGTGAGAGGGCAACGATGGAACAATCGGTATAGTTTGATTTGCGTATAATTCTGAGCATCGCCATAGGATGTGATTGTGCAGAGGGTTGTTTTTACTCGCAATTTCCATTATATTTGCGCTCTTAATCACGTAATGAATATGAAAAAACTTTTGATAGCGGGGCTGTTTTCCGCTTTGATGTTGGGTGCGTTTGGCACGGTGCAGGCGCAAAACCTTAAATTTGGGCATATCAACTCCATGGAATTGATGCAAGCCATGCCCGAAACCGATTCGGCTCAAGTTAAGTTGCAGGCCTATGCCGCCGAGTTGGAAAACACCATTAAGTTGATGAAAACCGAGCTGGAAAACAAACAGATGGAATACCAAAACAGCAAAGGCCAATGGTCGGATTTGATTCGCGCCACCAAAGAACGCGAACTGCAAGACCTCTACAACCGCACGCAGGAATTTGTGGCCCAAGCCGACGAAGACTACAAGGCCAAGTCGCAATCCTTGCTCGCTCCCATCACCGAAAAGGCCAAGAAAGCCATTGAAGAAGTGGCCAAAGAAGGCAAGTTTAACTACATTTTCGACACGAGCAGCGGCGTGGTGCTTTATGGTGCCGAGGGCGACAACGTAATGGATTTGGTTAAAAAGAAACTCAAACTCTAAGGAATCGCAACCCTTAGAGGTCCGTTGAGAAGGTCGTCCAAACGGGCGACTTTCTTTTTATATGCAACATTATGAAAAAAATTTTGGTAACAGGCGGGGCGGGCTACATTGGCTCGCATACCACGGTGTCGTTGATGGAAAAGGGCTACAAAGTGTTGGTGGTGGATAATCTCTACAACTCCAACGAACGGGTTATCGACAACATCGGCCAAATTACGGGCACCAAACCGGATTTTGTGAAGCTCGACCTCACCGACGAGGCGGCCACACTGCAACTGTTTCGCCAAAACAGCGACATCGAAGCGGTGATTCATTTTGCGGCCTACAAGTCGGTAAACGAATCGGTAGAAAAACCTTTGGATTACTATCGCAACAACCTCGATTCGCTCATCAACGTTTTGCGCGGCATGGACTCCATTGGCTGCAAACGCTTGGTGTTTTCGTCGTCTTGCACGGTTTACGGACAACCCGACATTCTGCCCGTTACCGAAGAAATGCCCTATCGACCGGCCACCTGCCCATACGGTAACACCAAACGCATTGCCGAAGAAATTCTCAAAGACTTGGTAACGGCCGACAAGATGGCGGCAGAGAAAGCCGCCGCAACTGCCGGAGCTGCCAAAGCCGCAACCGCCCCTCTCAAGATTATTCTTTTGCGCTATTTCAACCCCATTGGGGCGCACCCCACCGCTTTGATTGGCGAGCTGCCCAACGGGGTGCCCAATAACCTTATGCCTTATATCACGCAGACGGCGGCCGGTATTCGCACCTACTTGTCGGTGTTCGGCTCGGACTACAACACGCCCGACGGCACGCCGCAACGCGACTATATTCACGTGTGCGACTTGGCCGAAGCCCATGTGTGCGCGGTGGATTATATGAACAACGAGACTTTCAGCGGCTGGGATGCGTTTAACATTGGCTGCGGAAAGCCTTACGGAGTGTTGGATGTGGTGCGCAGTTTTGAAAAAACATCGGGCGTAAAGTTGTCTTACAAAATCTGCGGCAGAAGAAGCGGCGACGTGGAAAAGATATGGGGCGACGTGGAAAAGGCGCGAAAAATCTTGGGTTGGCAGGCTAAGCGTGGTTTGGATGACATGACTTTGAGTGCTTGGCGATGGCAACAACATTTACAAGAGAAAGCATAGCCGAATTGGTGGCCTCGTCCATGCGGTTTGCGCCCACGTGCGACCAAATGGAAGCCATCGACACGCTGAGCCGTTTTATTATACGGTTTCGCGAGAAGGTGGGATTTGTGCTGAGCGGTTATGCCGGCACGGGTAAAACCACCCTGATTAGTGCGCTCACCAAAGCCTTGCCGCAACTCAACATTCAAACGGTTCTTTTGGCCCCCACGGGCCGCGCCTCCAAGGTGATGAGCGTGTATGCCAAGCGAGAGGCGTTTACCATTCACAAATATATTTACTATAACGGCTTGGACGAAAACGGTTTTTTGCGCACGTCTTTGCGCAAGAACAAGCACGCCCAAACGCTGTTTATTGTGGACGAAGCCTCGATGTTGAGCGACGATGAGGGGCTTTTGTCCGACTTGATGAGTTTTGTTTATACCGGCCGTTGTTGCCGGGTGCTGTTTGTGGGCGATGGGGCGCAGTTGCCGCCCGTGGGCTCGTCGTTCAGCCCGGCTTTGGAGGTGGAGGTGTTGCAACGTCGTTTTGCCGCCATGGGGGTGGATTTTTTTGAGGCACGGCTCTCGGAGGTGCTGCGACAGGCGGCCGACTCGTTGATTCTCTCTAATGCCACTTTGCTGAGAGAACGGCTTTATGAGGAGGATTTTTCGTTGCCGATTTTTGATTTGACCGGCGACGGCACGATGTGCGACAATGAAGATAGCGATGCGGACGAGGATTGCGGCGGCGGCCGCAGAGACACCCTCCGTTCCATCAAGAAAGACCTAATCTTCCTTAAAAACGAAGATTTTGAAGATACCTTGCAGAGCGTTTACGGAACGTCAGACCGCGAAGAAGTGGTGTTTATCACCCGCTCCAACAAACGCGCCAACATGTTCAACCAATCGCTCCGCGCTCGCGTGTTCGGCTTGGAAGAAGAGATAGCGGCCGGCGATTTACTTATGGTGGTGCGCAACAACTATTATTGGACCGAAAACATGGCCAAGATCGGATTTTTGGCCAACGGCGATATGATGGAAATTTTGAAGGTGAAGCAACACCAAGAACTCTACGGCTTTCGCTTTGCCGACATAGAAGCGCGGCTGACCGACTATCCAGACGAGCCGCCCTTAGAACTTAAAATTTGCTTGGATGCCTTGCACGTAAACGGCCCCTCGCTCGACTATACGCAACAAAAACAGCTGTGGGAAGCGGTGATGCAAGACTACGCCCATATCAAAAACAAGGGGCGACGCATGGCCGCCGTCAAGAAAGACCCTTACCTCAACGCCGTGCAGGTGAAATATGCCTACGCGCTCACCTGCCACAAAACACAAGGCGGACAGTGGCCTACGGTGTTTGTCGATTTGGGTTATTTTACGGACGATATGTTGGATGCCGATTTTTTTCGCTGGCTCTACACGGCTTTGACCCGCGCCGTGAATCGCTTGTATTTAGTAGGATTTGACGATAAATGGTTTAATTAGCATACTATGAAAAATACGGTCTTGCCGGAAGGTCTGCCCTCGCCGGCGTACATTTTGGACGAGATATTACTCAGACGCAACTTGCAAAAAATTCGCGCGGTGAGTGAGGCCGCGGGGGTGGAATGTATTTTGGCCCTCAAAGGATTTGCCATGTGGAGTGCGTTTCCCATTCTCAATGCCGAGGGCTTTCACAAAGCCACCGCCAGCTCGCCGTGGGAAGCCCGTTTGGCCATGGAAGAGATGGGCGCACCGGCCCATACCTACGCCCCGGCCTACACCAACGAAGACATGGAAGAAGTGGCTTCGATGAGCAGCCATATCACCTTTAACTCGCTCTCGCAGTTTAGCCGTTTTGCCGACAAAGCCAAAGAAATAAACTCTACCATTTCGTTGGGCTTGCGGGTTAATCCGGAGTTGAGTTTGGTGGAGACCGACCTCTATAATCCTTGCGGAGAGAACTCTCGTTTGGGGGTAAGACGCGCCGATTTGCCCGATGTTGAAGCGTGGCCGGCTCACTTGGAAGGTATGCACTGCCACGCCCTGTGCGAGAGTTCGGCCGAAGAGAGTGCGCAACTTATTGCACGTTTTGAAGAAAAATTTGGCGACTATCTGCCGCGTTTGCGCTGGGTAAATTTTGGGGGCGGCCACCTTATGACCCGCGATGGCTATCAAACCGACGTGCTGATAGACGCCTTGCGTGGATTCAAAAACCGCCATCCGCACCTGCATGTGATTTTGGAACCCGGCAGCGCATTTGCGTGGGAGACGGGCTATTTGCTCGGCACGGTGTTAGACTTGGTAGAACGCCCCGGAAAGATTACCACCGCCATTGTCAACGTATCGTTTACCACCCACATGCCCGACTGTTTGGAGATGCCCTACAAGCCGCAAATTGTGGGCGCGTTCGACCCCGAACATCCCGAAAAAGGTGTGTGCCGCGTGGCCGATGGAGGCACTTTGAGCGGCTGGTGTCGCGAGGATATACACCCCCAAGATTGCGTGCACGAGTATCGCATTGGCGGCAACAGCTGTTTGGCCGGCGACCAGATCGGCACGTGGAAGTTTGACCACGCCCTGCGCCCCGGCGAGATGATTTTGTTTAACGACATGATTCATTACACCATGGTCAAGACCACCACCTTTAACGGGGTGAAGCACCCGGCCGTGTGTATTGTCAAGAACGGCCAAATTATCTACAAACACACCTTTACCTACGCCGACTACAAAAGCCGATTGTCGTAAGACGTGGCGCATGTACGCACGCTACGGCGGCAGGGCATTGGCATTTTGGCAAAATTGAATATCGTATGAAAAAACTCGTGGTTTTTACAGGCGCGGGGGTGAGTGCCGAGAGCGGCTTGGCCACCTTTCGCGACAGCGACGGCCTGTGGGCCAACTACCGCATAGAAGACGTTTGCACGCCCGAAGCCTTGCAACACAACCGCGCACAAGTGTTGGAGTTTTATAACCTTAGGCGGCGCGAACTGATGAAATGCAAGCCCAATGCGGCGCATACCGCCATTTGCGACTTGGAAAAGGCTTACGATGTGCAGGTGATAACGCAAAATATAGACGATTTGCACGAGCGGGCGGGGAGCAGCCGTGTGCTGCACCTGCACGGCGAATTGCGTTGCCTTAGAAGCAGCACGCACCCCGAACGGATTTACCCTATCGAGGAGTGGGCAAACGCCGTGCAGGCCGTACAGGGCGGCGCGGACGTAGATTCGCAAGCGGCGGTGTGGCAACAAGACCCGGCCTCTTGCGATACTTACGGCGACCTATTGCGCCCCCACGTGGTGTTTTTCGGCGAGTCGGTGCCGATGTTTGAGGCGGCCACCGACCTTGTCAAGCAAGCCGACTTGTTTATCATTGTGGGCACCTCGCTGGCCGTCTATCCCGCCGCCGCGCTCGCCCTGTACGCCCCGCCCGCAACTCCGGTTTACGTGATAGACCCTCATATTCCCGACGTATCGGCCCTGCGCAATCGTGTAACCTGTATTCACGAACCTGCCTCGGTGGGCATGCCGCAGCTCGCCGCAGAGTTGATGCAGAACATCGCGTAAGAGGCCGCGAGTAAAAAGACAAAAATTTTCTATCTTTGCAGGCCTTAAAACAACCGGCATAACCATGAAGATATTGGTAACATACCAAATACCGCGCGATCCGTTTCTCAACCTGCCCAAGTCGTGGGAGGTGATTTTTCCGGAAGAGGACAAAGAATTTTTTACCGACGAAGAACTCATTGCGCGTATTGGCGAATGTGAGGTGCTGCTCTCCATTTTCAGCCGCCCCGTGAACCGAGCCGTGATTGACGCGGGCGTAAAACTAAAATTGATTAGCAACTTTGGCGTAGGCTTTAACAACATCGACATTGCCTACGCGCGTTCCAAAAACATTGCCGTAACCAATACGCCCCTCTCGGTTTGCAACCCCACCGCCGAACACGCCATGGCCCTAATGTTGGCCGTGAGCCGCCGCGTGGGCGAGTGTAACATTACCCTGCGCACCAAAAAAGAAGCCATTTGGGGCACCATGCGCAACTTGGGGCATACCTTGGAGGGCAAGACCTTGGGCATTGTGGGCATGGGACGTATCGGCCAAAACGTGGCCAAGAAAGCCGAAGCCTTTGGCATGCACGTGGTTTATACCAACGCCCGCACCGAAGTGCCGGGCTATAAACGTCTGCCGCTTCAAGAACTGCTCAAAACCTCGGACGTGGTGTCGTTTCACGTGCCGCTCACAAGCGAAACCAAAGGCATGATAGGGGCCGACGAGCTGGCCTTGATGAAGCCGAACGCCATTTTAGTCAACACCTCGCGCGGGGCGGTCATCCACGAAGCGGCCTTGGCCGAAGCCTTGGAACGCGGACATCTCTTCGGGGCGGGCTTGGACGTGTTTGAGCAAGAGCCGCACATTCACGAAAAGTTATACACCCTGCCCAACGTGGTTTTAACGCCCCATGTGGGCAACGGCACCTGCGAGGCCCGCGTGGCCACCGGCGCAGAAGCCTTGGGTAACATCTTGGCGTTCTTTACCGGCACCCCCACCAACGTGGTGAACTAAGCCGATGAACGGGTTATACGTCCGCTAAATGAACTTCCAATCGGGCATACGCTTTCAAAGATTGTTTTTCCTCAAAATAATCTCTATTTTTGCCACCTAATTTTCGACCTCTAAAATAAAAGATGTTATGACAAAATATCTGAACTTTGCGTCCGTAACCAAGAAAATCACCTTGGCTATTGTGGGCGGTTTTCTGATGATCTTTTTGTTGGTACACGCCGGTATCAATTTGTGTATGCTGCGCAGCGACGGCGGCGAATGGTTTAGAGCGGCGGCTCACTTTATGGGAACCAACGTCATCATCAAGATTTTTGAATACGTTTTGTTTGCGGCTTTTATTGCGCACATTCTCTTGGCCCTTTGGTTGCAAATCGAGAATTGGCGCGCCCGCGGCCCTGTGGGTTATCAGGTGGCCGGAAAAGCCGATACCCGTCCCGGTTCGCGCTTTATGATTTACACCGGCGTTTTGGTGTTTATCTTCCTGGCCATTCACATGATGAACTTCTACTTCGTGAAGAAAGGCTGGGTGGAAGGCCGCTATATGGTGGAACTCAAAAATGTGGATCAGATAGACCAAGCCACCTTGGAAGCCAACCAAATGAAGATTGTGCCGCTGTTTCAGTCGGACGACCCCGAACTGACCAACGAATACGGCATCAAAGACGTGGCCGACAACTTGACCAAAGAGCAGTTGGATTTGTTTGGCGAAGGCTTTTCTGCCTACGAGCCCGACTTCTACAACATGGCCAAAGAGCTGTTTGCCAACCGCGCTTACTCGACCATTTATCTGATTTTGATTGTGGTGCTGGCCATTCACCTGCGCCACGCCTTTGGTTCGGCTTTCCAAACCTTGGGTTGGAATCATCCCAAATACACCCCGTTTATCGAGAAATTCGGCTTGTTTTATGCCGTTTTGATTGCCGTGATGTTCGGCATTATTCCCGTTTGGATGATGATGGGACTTTAAGCGCAGGGCGCAATAAATAACATGATTTGCTAACGCTGTAATAAAAAATATATGGATACGCTAAATTCAAAAGTACCCGCCGGCCCCTTGGCTGAGAAGTGGACGCGGTACAAGTCGGAACAGCATTTGGTAAACCCCGCCAACAAACGTAAGTTGGACGTAATTGTGGTGGGCACCGGTTTGGCCGGGGCTTCGGCGGCGGCTTCGTTGGGTGCCATGGGTTTTAATGTCAAGATATTCTGCATCTCGGATTCGCCTCGTCGCGCCCACTCCATTGCGGCACAAGGCGGTATCAACGCAGCCAAGAACTATCAGAACGATGGCGACAGTGTTTATCGCCTCTTTTACGATACCATCAAAGGGGGCGACTATCGGGCCCGCGAAGCCAACGTGTATCGTTTGGCCGAAGTGAGCAACGCCATCATCGACCAATGTGTGGCGCAGGGGGTGCCCTTTGCCCGCGACTATGCCGGCTATCTCGACAACCGTTCCTTCGGCGGCGCGCAAGTTTCGCGCACGTTCTACGCCCGTGGTCAGACCGGACAGCAGTTGCTCATTGGTGCGTATGGTGCGCTAAGCAACGAAATTCACAAAGGCAGCGTTAAGCTTTTTGCGCGCCGCGAGATGATGGACGTGGTGGTTAAAGACGGCAAAGCCTGCGGTATTATCTGCCGCAACCTTACCAACGGCACTCTGGAACGCCACTCTGCCCACGCGGTATTGCTCTGCACGGGCGGCTACGGCAACGTTTACTTCCTCTCCACCAATGCCATGAACTCCAACGGCAGCGCAGCGTGGAAAGCCTACAAGAAAGGCGCGTTCTTTGCCAACCCCTGCTTTACGCAAATTCACCCCACCTGTATTCCGGTACACGGCGACTATCAAAGCAAACTCACTCTTATGAGCGAAAGTTTGCGTAACGACGGCCGTATTTGGGTGCCCAAAGAAAAAGAAGATGTGGAGAAGCTGCGCAAGGGCACGATTCGTCCCGTAGATATACCCGAAGAAAAACGCGACTACTACTTGGAACGTCGCTACCCGGCCTTTGGCAACCTTGTGCCGCGCGACGTGGCTTCGCGTGCCGCCAAAGAACGCTGCGATGCGGGCTATGGCGTAAACGAAACGGGCTTGGCGGTATTTCTCGACTTTAAGAGCGCGATTGAACGTTTGGGTCGTCAAAAAATTGAGGAACGCTATGGCAACCTCTTTCAGATGTATCAAAAAATCACCGACCAAAATCCCTACGAAACCCCGATGATGATTTATCCCGCGGTGCACTACACCATGGGCGGTCTGTGGGTGGACTACGAATTGCAAACCACCCTGCCCGGCCTCTTTGCCTTGGGTGAAGCCAACTTCTCAGACCACGGGGCCAACCGCTTGGGCGCGTCGGCCTTGATGCAGGGTTTGTCGGACGGTTATTTCGTTATTCCTTACACCTTGCAAAACAACCTTTCTTCGCGCATTTCCGAAGGGGCCATATCCACCGATTTGCCCGAATTTGAACAGACGGAAAAGGCGGTGAGAGATCGGATTGAACGCCTGCTCGGCATTGGCGGCAAGACCTCGCCCGACACCTTCCACAAACGCCTCGGCCACATTATGTGGGAAGGCGTGGGCATGGGCCGCACCAAGCAAAGTCTCGAATGGGCCATTGGCGAAATTAAGACCCTGAGAGCCGAATTTTGGCGCGACCTTAAAGTGGTGGGCAAAGCCGACGAAATGAACACAGAATTGGAAAAAGCCCTGCGTTTGGCCGACTTTTTGGAACTGGGCGAACTTATGGCCAAGGATGCCTTGCAGAGAGAAGAGTCTTGCGGCGGCCACTTCCGCGAAGAACACCAAACCCCCGAAGGCGAAGCCCAACGCGACGACGAACACTTTATGCACGTGGCCGCTTGGGAATACAAGGGCGATGAAGCCGAAGCCGTGCGCCACACAGAAGCGCTCAACTACGAGAACATCAAGGTGGCCGTTCGTAATTACAAAAACTAATTCCTTACCCGTTAAAAGAAAAGACCATGAACTTTACACTTAAAATATGGCGTCAGGCCGGTCCCAAGGTAAAAGGTAAATTTGAAACCTACCCCATAACGGGTATTTCGGCCGATTGTTCTTTTTTGGAGATGATCGATATTCTCAACGAGTCGTTGGTGGCATCCGGCAAAGAGCCGGTTTGCTTTGACCACGACTGCAGAGAGGGTATTTGCGGTATGTGCAGTTTATATATCAACGGGCATCCGCACGGTCCCGACAGTCAGGTTACCACCTGCCAACTGCACATGCGCAAGTTCAAAGACGGCGAAACCATTTGGATTGAACCGTGGCGCAGCGCGGCTTTCCCGGTGATTAAAGACTTGGTGGTGGACCGTCAGGCTTTCGATAAAATTGTGCAAGCGGGCGGTTATATCTCGGCCACCACGGGCGGTGTGCCCGACGGCAACGCCATTCCCATTTCCAAGAAGAATGCCGACACGGCCATGGATGCGGCCGCTTGCATAGGTTGCGGTGCCTGCGTGGCGGCTTGTAAAAATGCTTCGGCCATGCTCTTTGTATCGGCCAAGGTGTCGCACTTTGCCCACCTGCCGCAGGGTAAGGTGGAAGCGGCCAAGCGCGTGCAAGCCATGGTACAGAAGATGGACGAACTCGGATTTGGCAACTGCACCAACACCGGCGCGTGCGAAGCCGAATGTCCGAAAGCGATTAAGATCAGCCACATTGCCAAACTCAACCGCGAGTTTATCTGCGCCAAGTTAGGATAGGGCGACGCTCAAAACATTTGAATTGACAAGGCGCGGCAGAGATTCTGTCGCGCTTTTTTTATGTCGAGACGACGGGGCTTGCGCGATGACGGAGCTTGCGGTCGCGATAAAGTTATAACAGCAGCCCTCCGATATTGAACACCAAGAACGCAACGATATAAGCAGCGAGCGTGGTATAGAACGCCATAAACAGCGGCCATCTTAAACTGCCGCTTTCTTTGCGCACCACCGAAAACACGGCAATACACGGCAGATAAAGCAACACAAAGGCCAAGAACGAAGCCGCCGAGAGCGGCGTAAACGCCGTGGATAGCACCGTGAGCGTACTCACCACCACCTCTTTGGCCGAGATGCCGGCCAAGAGACTGATGCCCATCTTCCAATCGAAACCCAAGGGGCGCAAGGCCGGTTCAATAAACCGCCCCGTCATGCCGAGATACGACTGCGAAATATCGGCAGGGG
>QLIP01051578.1_pt1 | contig 16351 bp, 18 predicted proteins | sample 1769771 | NCBI WGS metagenome assembly QLIP01 (sample SAMN09428762, study PRJNA476227) | Gut metagenome, whole genome shotgun sequencing project. | isolation source: cecum | host: Rhizomys sinensis | place: China: Jinsha town of Minqing, Fujian Province | collected 2013-09-23
CGGCGCACTGCGCGCGCCCGCTTCCCTGCGGACTACCGCCGTTCCATTCCTGCCGTCCTTTGCGGCAGACTTTGGTTAAAATTGCTCTGCCCCCAATCAGGGCCATACAGCCCATGCGGGCAGCCTCCCCTGCCATTCTTGTTTTGCCGCGCTTTTATGCGGCGCTGGCAAGAAGCCTGAAACCTGCGCCTTGCTCCTTGCAGAAAAGATACCAAAATAAACGGCAAATTTTGCCTTCAAGGCGATCTTCCTTTATTTCTTCCTGATTTATGCGCACTCCAAAAAATTTTCCACAGGCGGTTGACGACTTAAATAGCGTTCTTATTTAATGTTTCAACAAATTATCCACAGGAGCTTGTGAATGAATAGCATGATCTTTATTCCGCGCCGCTGGCTTTCCAGCCAGGGCCTTAATCCGGCAAGCCGCATAGTGCGTGACGATATTGACAATAGTTGCCAAAAACTTGGCAGGGGCGAGGCCAATGAGGCGCAGGGCCGTTGCGGCATCCTGCCCAGTGTTGATCTTCTGAGCAACGAAGACGCTTACGCCCTTTCCATGGAAATTCCCGGCGTTGAGCCAGAAGATGTAACCCTGGAAGTGCGTGAAGACAGTCTGGTCATTGAGGGTGAGAAAAAGCACTGCCACCAGGATGAGGCCAAAAAGCTCTCCATGGAGCGCGTTTTTGGTAAATTTCATCGCAGCTGGACTTTGCCGGAAGATGCTGACCGCGAGGCTATTTCGGCCACGCACAAAAATGGCGTGCTGACTGTGATCATTCCGCGCAAGGCTGAGCCTGAGCCGCAGATTCGCGCCATTGAAATCACCAAGCAATAATTCCCTGCTGATTTTTGCCTGAAACCTCCACCAACAGTCCGGGACGCCGGATTGTTCAAACCCCCGCAAGCCTCAAAGCGGGGGTTTTTTTGCAATAAAAAAGCAGCCCCAAAAGGCTGCCTTTTGCCGTGCTGGCCCAAGGTCGGACTCCGTTTCGGAAATTCCGCCCTGGGCCTTTGCGCACACGGCTTGCACATCTTTGCCAGGGCGGCACTCCCAAGCCGCCCTGACATTAATCACTCCGCCACGCCATTTCCCCCTAGCGCAGCAACTGCATAGCCAACTGCTGCATGCTGTTGGCCTGCGAAAGCATGGCCACAGACGACTGCGTAAGAATCTGGTTGCGGACAAACTGGGTCATTTCCGTTGCCACGTCCACATCGGAAATGCGCGATTCCGCAGCTTGCAGGTTTTCACTTTGCGTGGTCAGGTTGGCAATGGTGTTCTCCAGCCTGTTCTGCAGGGCGCCAAGATGGGCGCGAATCTGGTCCTTGGAGATGATCGCGTTGCTAAGCCCAACCAGCGCTTTCTGGGCCTGGGCCTGAGTGGAGACAGTATAGGCCGAGGCAGTGGATGCCGCCGCATTGCCCACACCCAGGGCCGATGCCGTGGCGTTGTTGATCTTGATGTAGTAATAGTCTGTTGACGAATCGTTCTGGATGCCGAAGTGAACCTTGAGCTTGCCGGTGCTTTCCAGATTTGTGCCGTCATGGGCGCCGGAAAGGGTGCCGTCCAGAAGCTTTATATTGTTGAACTCCGTAGCCAGGGCGATTCGGGTGATTTCCGAGGCCATAGCCTGATACTCGCTTTCAATCATCAAGCGCTGTGTGGAGTCATAAGTGCCCGTAGCAGCCTGCTCTGCAAGCTCCTTCATCCGCACAAGCTTTTCGTCGATGATTCCAAGCGCGCCATCTGCCGTCTGAATTAGCGAAATAGCGTCATTGGCGTTGCGCACTCCCTGTTGCAGGGACGCAATATCCGCGCGCATGATTTCGCGAATCGCAAGGCCGGCAGCATCATCCGCAGCGCTGTTGATCCGAAGGCCGGTGGACAGCCTGCGCGTGCTCGTCTGCAGGTTTTGGTAATGGCCCGAGAGCGTGTTGCCCACATTGGAGGCCATTAAATTGTGATTGATATACATCCATTCCTCCCTGAATGTTGTATCTCCCAAGGCGGCGCACCATGCTGCGCATCCTTGCGCCTTCCGCCTCATTGGTGCTATCGGCCAGAAATAGTAAAGGATTAGGGCTGGGAGGAAAATTTTTCCGCCTTGCATCCTGCTGAAATAGCAGGATTAAATTGAAAACAAGCTAAAAAAATTGGCTCTTCAGGAGCGAAAGCCAGGACGAAATGGAGCTTTGCCGGAAAATTTTGCCGCCGCGTTCAGCCCTGCCAGCTTTGGCAGAGGGCGCGTTCCTTCTGGCTGAGATAGGCATACCAAAGCTCACGCATCTCCATGAACTGGTTGATGCGCAGATCTTCTGTCCAGGGAGTATGCAGATCCCAGGGCTTTGGCCCATGAAAGTGGACAATATGCGCACTCTCGGCGCAATCGGGCTGGTAGGGGGGGCGATTCCAGCGATCATCAAGCCTCACAATCCTTTTGCCAAAAAAATAATTCAGCAGGGACTGGTCAAGGTTGCCGATGCGCCCCACATTCTGCTGCGAAAAAGCCAGAAAATGCTCAAGGAGATTCTGGCGGCGCAGGCGCGAAAGATTAAAAAGCGTAACCGCGCTTGAATATGTCCAGATTGGGAAAGGCATTTTAACGGTGTAGCGCTTGCCCTGAAACTGGTAGTCTAGGCTTTGATGCTCATGGTAAAAGGGCGCTGTGGCTTCACGAACCATGCCCAGATAGGGCGGAGTTTTCATGGCAAAAAGCTCATCCAGCGGCCTTAAAAACATGGTGTCGGAATCACAGTACAAAACCGCTTCATCGCCGGAAAGTTCCGGCACAAGAGCCAGTTCCAGGCGCAGAAAACAGCCGATTACCGGATGGGTGAATCTGGGAAGGCTCTCATTATTCAAACGCGGCCTGTAGCGGGCAAGGGGAATTTTTTCGACATCCAGCTCCGCCAGCACATTGGCGTTATCGCCGCCATAGACGCAAAGGCAGGGCGCATCAGCGCCCTGAATGGCCCGAAGCGAGCGCACGGCCACCTTGAGCAGCATGAGATAGCGCGGATTATCATCAATACAGAAAACTACTTTCATTGCCATGCACTTTTAACAGTAAAAAATCATTGTGCCAGCTCATTTTTTAGAAAAGCGCCAGGGCTTTGGCAAGTCTCTGTGCGGCCATGCTTGCGCTTGGGCCATGCGCCGCTTATAGTTTGCCCATGCGCAATCTCAAAAAACTCTTTCTGTTCATTCTTGCGCCGCTGCTTTGCGCCTGCGGCCCAAAGGAAATCGGCGAGGGGCAGAGCTATGAGCCGCCAACCCATGCCGGTTTGAGCCAGGCTGAGCAGATGCGCTTTCCGCTCACAGGCAGCAACAAGACTGAGCAGCTTCTCTATTACTATAACCGCCCTGATGTGATGCAGCGTGTCCAGAAGTGGCGGCGGGATGAATTTAACCGCCGCCTGGGCCTTGAACCTTCCCCGGAAGACCCGGCCTACCGCGAACATCCGCGGGAGCGCAGCCCTTTCAGGCAATAAATGGATCCCCTGACCCATGCGGCAAGTGGCGCGGTAGCCATGCTTGCTCTGCCCAAGCGGCCGCTTACGCGCTGGGCCTGGCCTTTGGCAGCCCTGGCCTGCGCCTCGCCTGATCTCGATCTGCTTTTTGCCAGAAGCCCCCTGGATTTTCTCCTCCTGCACCGCGGCATCAGCCATGCCTTTGTAGCCGCGCCATTTTTTGGCTTTTTCCTGGCTCTCTGCTGCTGGCCCTTATGGCGCAAAAGCACAAGCGGCCACTGGCGTTTCAGGGCAGTCTGGCTTTTTTGCAGCGCAATGATCCTCCTGCATATCTGGCTGGATGTGGTCACCAGTTACGGAACCATGGTCTTTTTGCCTTTTTCCCATTACCGTGTGCGCCTGAACGGCATCTATATCATTGATCTCCTGGTAACAGTCCCCCTGCTCTGGGCAATCTGGCGCTGGCAGGCCAAACGCAGCCTGATTCTGCTTACCCTGGCCTGGACTTTCGCTTATCCGGCCCTTTGCGTTGCGCTCAACGCCTGGCATGAGCAGACAAATCAAGAGCGCCTAAAGGCCGAAAGCGGCCAAGTGAGCCAAGTGCATATTCTGCCTGATGCCTTTGCGCCTTTTTTCTGGCGCGTCCTCTATGCCGAGGAGAGCCAGGCCCAGGATAACGCGGCGCAAGTCTGTGCGCAAAGCCTCAATGCCATTGGCCAGGCGCGCGCTCCGAAAAACTGCCTGCCAGGCGCTCCAAAGGAGCTTGTGCAGCAATTAAAGGCCCAGTCCACAGCCTGCGAAGTCTTTTTTGACTTTGCCATGCTCCCGGTGATGACGCCTCTGCGCCCTGCCGACAAGCCGGAATTTTCCCCGCAGATGGCAAACAATTTAAGCAAGGATATTCTCGCCCAGGCCGAGGGAAAAGCCGCCATGCCGCGCCTTTCCCTGTTCTATGATTTGCGTTTTGGCAGCGGCCTTGAATGGGTGCGCAGGCTTTTGGCCATGCGCCCCAATGCGGATATTCCCTTTCAACTGCTGAGCGAGCTTGCGCCAGAGGGCGCTGAAGCCCCCAGGCTCAATGCGCGGCTTGTACAGCTTAGGCTGAGATTTTCCGACTCCGGGCGCGATTCGGGCTGGCATAAGCCCGATCCGCCCCATCCCCCAGACCTTGCGCAATGGCTTGTGGGCCTGCGCTGACAGGAGATTTTATGCGCGACAAGGAATTCAGTCACCTCGACAGCCAGGGGGCTTTGCGCATGGTCGATGTGGGCGCAAAAAAGGTTTCGGAGCGCGTGGCCATTGCCGAAGCCATTGTTGTGCTTGCGCCGGAAACCATGCGCCTTTTGCGCGAAAAAGCTCTGCCCAAGGGTGATGCCCTGGCCTGCGCCAAGGTTGGCGCAATCCTCGCGGCCAAGCGCACCCCGGAGCTGATTCCCCTTTGCCACAGCCTTGCGCTCTCCTCCGTGGAATTGCGCTTTGAATTAAGCGCGGAAGCTTCCCCTGAAGCCTGGATCCGCATTGAAGCCGAGGCCCACTGCCAGGGCCAGACCGGCGTGGAAATGGAAGCCATAGTTGCCGCCCAGACGGCGGCGGCAATTATCTATGACATGTGCAAGGCCGTGCAGCGTGACATCCTGATCCGCCAAGTGCGCCTGCTCTATAAGAGCGGCGGCCGCAGCGGCGAGTTCCGCGCATCCCCGCTCTCCTGATGCTGAAGCACGATATTGATCCCGTAGCCCTGAGCCTTTGGGGCATTGATCTGCACTGGTACGGGCTGATGTATCTGATCGGCTTTGTCCTTGGCTGGTTTCTGGCACGCTTGCGCGCAGGCAGGCCCGATTCAGGCTGGACGCCAGCCGATGTGGACGATCTGCTTACCTGGACCATGCTTGGCGTGATTATTGGCGGCCGCCTTGGCTATGTCTGCTTTTATGATCCAGCAGCCTATATTGCCGATCCCCTTGAAATTTTGCGTATCTGGCACGGAGGCATGTCCTTTCATGGCGGACTTTTGGGCACTTTGGTTGCTTTCTGGCTCTTTGCCAAAAGCCGCGGCAAGAAATTCCTTGCTGTCTCCGATTTTGTAAGTCCGCTTGTGCCACAGGCCATTTTCTGGGGCAGGATTGGCAACTTCATCAATGGCGAACTCTGGGGCAAGACTTCAGATCTGCCCTGGGCCATGGTCTTTGCCTCCGCAGGCCCGGCTGCGCGGCATCCCTCGCAACTTTATGAGGCGCTCCTTGAGGGGCTACTGCTCTTTATTGTAATCTGGATTTATTCGGCCAAACCGCGCAAACCTGGCGCAGTGTCCGGCCTTTTTGCCGTAGGCTACGCCCTGTGCCGTTTTCTGGTAGAATTTGTGCGCGTGCCAGACGCCCATCTGGGCTATCTGGCTTTTGGCTGGCTGACAATGGGCCAGTTGCTCTGCCTGCCATTATTTCTGGCCGGACTCTGGCTCTGGCTAAGGCCGCAGGAAGGAAAGAAGCCTGCATAAGACAGGCGCAAAGCGCCGCCTAATCCAGCTTAGGCCACTGTGCGGAAATTGCGCGAAAGCCACTCGGCAATCAGGGCCACGCCATCTTGATCATCCGCACGAAACCAGGTGTTGCCATTGGGCGTGACCACCTTGCGCCAGGCGCGGAAGTGGCAGCCATAGCTCCTGATCCCCTCGGACTCGGGCTTGCGCATGGAGCGGACGATATTCCCAAGTACAAAAAGCTGGTTGGGCGCTTTTTCCTTGCCAAAGTCACCCTTAAGCAGAATCTGATCCTGGATGTTCAGCTTGGCGATGAGCGGGCTTGAATCACGCACGTCAAGGCGCATGCCGCTTGCTGAAAGCTCCCCAAGCTCCAAGTCATCACCATTGAGCGCAGTCCAAAGCAACTCCGGCAGTTTTTCCTGCCCCCCGCCGACAAAGGTGCCATGCCAGAGGCCAAAGCCTTCGGTCGCTTCATCATCCATGTTCACGCGCTTGCTGAAACGGCGCTGATTGTGCCCGATAGTTTCTGGCAGGGGGAAAATCAGATACATGGAGTTTAGCGGCCCATTGTAGAGGCGCGACAGCCGGGTTGTAAAATTGCAAAGCACGGTCTTGTTATTAACCCGGACGTCAAAATAGCCGCTGACTTCGCCGCCCCAGATTATTTGCTGGGTGTTTAGCTCGTCCATTGTGGCGCGAATGACAAAATGGCCGTTTTTGACCATCAAAATGGAAGAGCGAAGCAGGGAAATCTGACACTTGTCCAGCAAAAAAGCCAGATTCACCCGCGCTGACTGGGCAAGGGCAAGATCAAAATAGGCGCGGGCGCTTTCTGTTCTCTGGGCCTGGCTCATGGATACCTCAACAACTTAGCCTAACAGATCTGACATAAATCCGCCAGTGGCGAAATGATGCAAATAATGCGAAAAAAAGCAAAAATACGGAGAAAATATGCCTGTATCCATTCTCGCCATAAGCGCAGGAGCTTCAGCCGGAGCGCTTTTGCGCTGGCAGCTTAATCTGCTGCTTAACTCGCTTCTGCCAAATCTGCCCCTGGGCACACTCTGCGCCAACTGGCTTGGAGGCTGGCTCATGGGTCTTGCACTCGGGCTTTTTGCGCTCTTTCCCAATCTTGGCGGCGAATGGCGGCTTATGCTGGTCACAGGCTTTCTTGGAGCATTAACGACATTTTCCGCTTTTTCTGCAGAGATGACGGCGCTCATTCAGGCAGGGCGCCTCTGGCTTTGCACCCTGGGTATTGCCCTGCATGTTGGCGGCTCAATTATATGGTTTTTCTGGGACTCTGGTGCTTTGAAGCTGCAAGGCGCTTTTTGGCCTAGCCTCAGCCCTGGGCCAGAGCGCGAAGCTGGGTCATGGACTGAATCATGTCCTGAGGCTCGCCAACATCCTGGCGCAAAAAGGCATTGATCGCCGGCATGGCCGCTATGGCTTCGTCAATCTCGGGGTTGCTGCCCTTGGCATAAGCCCCGATATTGACCATATCCTCCACCTTGCGAAAAGCGCTCATCCGCCTTGTGACCACACGTCCGGCAAGAATATCCTCGCGCTGGCAAATATCCGAGCGCAGGCGGCTGATGGAGCGCAGCACGTCAATGGCCGGGAAATGCCCCTGATCCGCAAGATCGCGGGTAAGCACAATATGCCCGTCAAGAATGGAGCGCACCGAATCAGCTATTGGCTCGTTGAAATCATCCCCATCCACAAGCACTGTGTAGATCCCGGTAATTGTGCCCCTGGCCGAGCGCCCGGCCCGTTCCAGAAGCTTGGGTAGCTGCGCAAAAACAGACGGCGTATAGCCCTTGGTTGTGGGCGGCTCACCCACGGCCAGGCCCACCTCGCGCGCGGCCATGGCAAAGCGCGTTACCGAATCCATCATCAGGAGGACATCCAGACCGCGGTCACGAAAGTATTCGGCAACAGCCGTTGCCGCATAGGCCGCGCGCATCCGCACCAGCGGCGACTGATCCGATGTGGCAATGACCAGCACGGAACGGGCCATGCCCTCCGGGCCAAGATCGCGCTCCATAAATTCCACCACCTCGCGTCCGCGCTCGCCAATGAGCGCAATAACATTGACATCGGCGCGGGTATAGCGGGCCATCATGCCCATGAGCGTGGACTTGCCCACGCCAGATCCAGCCATAATCCCAACCCTCTGCCCCTTGCCCAGGGTAATCAGGCTGTTGATCGAGCGCACGCCCACATCAAGGGTGTCGGTAATCCGCGGGCGCTGCAGGGGGCTTGGCGGGTCTGTATAGAGCGGGGCAAGCTCCGGCCGCCACAGGCTTTTTGCTTCCCGCGCCCAGTCGGGCACAAAAGGCTCCTGATTTTTAAGCTGGCGCTGAAAATCAAGCTGGGCCTGCTCTCCCTGGGCCAGGGGGGAGCTATAGATCTCGGCGCTGACCTTTGGCCCGGCGTCCAGCGGCGTGCCAAAGGCATCAAAGGCCCGGCCCAGAAGCTCAGGGCCAACTGGAAAGACCGGGGGCAGGCTTGTGTTGCGGATCAGACTGCCAGGGCGGATGCCGCGCATGTCGCCATAGGGCATGAAGAGAAGATTGCCCTCGCGAAAGCCTACCACTTCCGCGGCAATACCCTGCGCCTCTGCTGAGGGCAGAATATGACAGACTGCGCCCAAGGGGGCGCGCAGGCCGCTGCCCTCAGCCACAAGGCCGACAATTTTGTTCACCTTGCCAAAAAGGCGCACAGGATTGGCCTGATCGAGAAGCTGGCGGCAGGCATGCGGGTCAAGCTTCATTGGCTTAGTTCCGGCTAATAATCCGCAGACAAAAGCACATCGGGCGGCAGAGGCTCATCGGCCTGAGATGCTGGCTTTTTGGCTTTTGCGCTCCTGGCTTCCTCGTCTTCCAGGGGGAAAAGCTCTTCTTCAAGCTCCGCCAGACTGGGATTGGCATTTGCAGCATTGCCCAAAGGCGGCAGCCAACCCAGCGCGGGGTCGCAAGCGCTGTCATCTTCTGCTTTTTCTTCGCCTGCCTCTGATGCAGGCATTTCCGCAGCGGGAAAATCCTCGGGATCGGGCAGATCCTGCTTATCGGGCAGAGCCTCGTTAAAGTCCGTTGCCTCTGCATCAAGGCTTTCTTCCGGCGTCAAGGCTTCTGGGTAAGCGCAAGCCTCTGCCTGGGCTTCCTCTTGTGCAGAGTACTCGGCCTCAGACGGCGCGTAAGATTCCTGATCTTCCAGAGGCGTTTCTTCCTGCCCTTGTTCCTCCTGAAAATCCGCCGCCTCCGCTGCGTCCGGCTCAGGATTCTGTTCCGCTTCCAGGTGAGGCTCAGGCAAGGTATCTGCTCCAGCTTCCGGCGTCTCTGAATCTTCAGGCGCAGGCGCATGGTTTGCGTCGGCCTTTGCTTCCTCGCTTGCCGGATCAGGCGCAAGCCTAGCCAGACGGGCAATTTCAGCGGCAAGCAGATTTTGCACCTCGCGCTCACCTGCCTGCTCACTTGGCCGCTCCGGCAGGGAGAGATGACTGATTATGCCGTCAACCATTTCCCGAAAATGCTCCCGCCTTGCGTCCACGCGGCCACTGCCGCTTTCGGCTACAAGGCCGCCGCGTTCGATCTGGGGATCAGCGCTGATCACCCACTGGCCAAGATCGGGAATACGCTCACGGGCAGCCTGGAACATGTCGGAAATGGCGGACTCATCCTCAGGATTCACGCGCACGCTAATCATGGCGCGGCTTTCAAGCATGTTTAGGGCCTGAAAAAGCAGGGTGCGCAAAATGGCCGCGCTTTCCTGGCTTAAAACATGGGCGCAACCTGCGGCAACTGCGCTCTGGGTAAGTTCTGCAAGCTCCTCGCGCCACTCGGAGGCCAGGCTTGTGCGCTGGGCCGCAATGGCTTTGAGCAAGCCAGCCACAGACTGCCCGAGTTCAGCGCGGAACTCGGCAAGCTCCGCCTCGGCCTTGGTCAGTCCCACCTGATAGCCCTCGCCGTGGGCGGCCTCGCGCACGCTGACGGCTTTTTCGCGCTCGGCCTGGGCGCGTGCAAGCTCTTCCTGGGCTTCTGCACGCAAAGATTCGGCCTCGGCACGCATGGCCGCAACCTCGCTGGCAGCGCGGCGCTTGTCTGCTGCAATCTCGGCCCTGGCTTCTTCCAGCACCTTGAGCCGCTCGGCATAAGCCTCCCCAAGAATCTGCTTGGCTTTTTCCGTAGCGCGGCCACGCACCCGCGCCAGATAATCAGCTTCCTGATCCTGTTTTTCCTTTTCGCGGCGCAGAGGCTCCTGCATGGCATTGAGCTGGTCCACAGTGGCCTCGCGCTCGCCCATGAAGATGGTGCCCCATTTTTTGCGCAATTCCTCGGAAGCCATAGCGCCTCAGCAAAGGCTAGACAAAAACATCCCCGCCGCCGCGGCTGACCACAAGCTTGTTCTCGCCTTCCAGGCGGCGCACAATCTTGACGATATTCTGCTGCGCGGCTTCCACATCGGAAATCTTGGTCGGACCCATGAACTCAAGCTCCTCGCGGATCATGCTACCCGCGCGCTCAGACATGTTCTTGAAGAACTTCTCGCGCAGATCCTCGCTTGCGCCGCGCAGGGCCAGGGTAAGAACCTCGTTGGAAATTTCCTTGAGCAGTTCGCGCACGCCCTTGTCATCAATATTGCGGCAGTCCTCAAAGACAAACATCAGATTGCGGATATCCTCAGCCATCTGGGCCGATTCTTCCTCAATCTCGGAAAGCACTTCTTCTTCTGTAGCCCGATCCACAGCGTTGAGAATTTCGGCCACACTCTGGACGCCGCCGACTTTCTTGCCTTCCTTGCCGCCCATGGCGATAAGCTGGCTGGTCAAAACCTTGTCCACTTCCATGAGCATGTCTTCTGGCACTGACTCAAGCTTGGCCAGGCGCGTAAGCACTTCCGCGCGCACTCCGGCAGGCAGGCTTGTCAGTAAATTGGCGGCCTGATCGGGGTTGAGATGGCCCATAATCAGCGCCAAAGTCTGCGGATGCTCATTGCGCAAAATCTGCGAAAGCAGGCGCGGGCTGACCTGTTCGAGATCCCTGAATGGCGCAGGCCCGGTATCGAGGCTCAGGGCGTCCATGACATATTTGGCAGTCTCAGGATCGAGATTGCGCGCCAAAAGGCGCTTGGCTGTATCCGAGCCGCCGGAGATCATGTCCACGCCATCCACAAGGGATTCGTGGAAATCGCGCAAGACCTCCTCCACTGTTTCGCGGGGCACAGGCCCAAGCTCCACAATGGCCTTGGAGACATCGGCAATCTCCTGCCGCTCCATGCGCTTGAAGACATCGGCAGTGAACTTGTCGCCCATTGCCAGCAAAAGAATGGCAGTGCGCTTTTGGCCTGTGAGATCCATTAGCTATTCCTTGTCTTTCAGCCAGCGCCTAATCAGGCTGACTGCCTGATCCATATGCTGCTCGGTCATGCGAAAGAGCCTGAGCTTAAGCTCCTCCACTCTTTCATTGGTAGCCCTCTGGGCCACACGCACAGCGCGCAACTCGGCCAGGGAGGCCGGCAGAGCGCCGCCCCCCCTGGTCAGAGCCTTTGGGGCGCCTGCCGCGCCCGCTGATTTGGCTTTAGGCTCTTGCTTCATTCTGTTTCATCCAGCCGCGCACAAGACCAACCACCTGCTCCATATGGTTATCCGAAAGGGTGATGATATGCGCTTTGAGGGCTTCAATATCCTTGAACACCAGTTCCTCGTCTTCCTCGATTGGCTCAGGCTCTTCCTCCTCAACCCGCGCCGCTTCCTCAAGAGCTTCGTAAAGCGCAAGCTGTTCTTCGGCAGAGGGCAAGCCTTCAAGGCCCTCAACCATCTCCCCGGCTTCAACCTTGGGCCGAATCAGCGCAAGAACCACCGGGCGAACCACCAGCATCAGGAAGAGGAAAGCCAGGAGGGCGTTGAGCAGCGGCTTGCCAAGGCGCTCAGCATACTCAGCCAGCACATCGCCAAAATTCGGCTCACGCGGCGGCTCAGAATCGTTGAACGGGGCCGAGCTTACTTCCAGGGAATCGCCGCGGCCAGTATTCAGGCCAACGGCATTGGAGACAAGCTGGCGCACACGGTCAAGCTCCTCCGGCCTGCGCGGCACGAAATTCCAGACGCCCTCCGTCTTTTCATACGACCCATCAATGATAACCGCAACGGTCAATCGGCGCAAATCCCCCACATTGGCGATGATCTGCTCTTCTTCCTTGTTGATCTCGTAGTTGGTAGTGCGGGTTTCGCGGCTACCGCTCTGGTTGGACACCGAGCCGGTAATCCCGTCCCCGCGGAAATTGGCATCAGGGGCGCCAGCCTCAAGATTGGCCCGACCCTGCTGGCTTTCTTCGCTTCGCTGCTCACTGCGCACAACTGTTTTTTCCGGGTCATAGATTTCGCGGCGAATGGTGCGCTGGCTGAAATCCATATCGGCGTTGACCTTGGCAATTACGCGCCCAGGGCCAAAGATCGGCTGAAGCATTTCCTCAATGCGCCGCTCAAGGTTGCGCTGAACCTGAAGGCGATGCTCCATCTGTGTGCTGCTGATTCCGGCAAGGGTGTCGGCTTCCGGCTCATAGAGTACCTTGCCGCCATTGTCGGTGATGGAAACACGGTTCTTGTCCAGGCCCTCTACAGCCATGACAATCATGTTCAGAATGGCGTTGATTTCTTTCTGATCCGGCTTGACATTGGGGCGGGTAAGCTTGAGTACAACCGAAGATGAGGGCATCTGGCGCTCCTCCACAAAGAGGCTGCGCTGGGGAATGACCAGATGGACGCGCGCGCTCTCCACACTGGGGAACTCGCTGATCGTGCGGGCAAGCTCACCTTGGAGGGCGCGGGTATAGTTGATCTTCTGGACAAAATCGGTCTGGCCAACCTTTACCTTGTCAAAAATCTCAAAGCCGATGCCCTGGCCGACAAGGCCGCCCTCGCCGGCAATCTTGATCCGCTGGTCATAGACCACTTCCTGGGGCACAAGGATTGTTGCGCCGTTATCCGCAAGCTGGTAGCGGATCTTGTCGGCTTGGAGAGCCTTGACCACTGAGCTTGCGTCCTCCGGGCCAAGATTGGAATAAAGCACCTTGTATTCCACCCTGCTAAGGTAAAGTGACAGCCCAATGGCGCAGGCAACGGCAAGCACCGCGCCGCTGGCAATGGCAATGCGCTGCACCATGCCCAGTTTTGACCAGAATTGCTTGAGATTGTTGGCAATGTTTTCCATAAATGCTGGCATTTTCCTACCCTCATGTCCTTGAACGCAAAATTTGATGCCTGTCTTGAAGCAATAGCCGTGCCAAGCCCAAAGCCATGCTAACGACTTAATTTTTCAGGATATTTTCCAAAATAAGTTTTCAAAAATCCGACACGGAAAAGCCCCCTTGCGGGGGCTTTGGAATATTCAGCGCAAACCCAAATCCTAGAACTGCATCTTGGAAATTTCCTTGTAGGCTTCCAGCACCTTGCCGCGCACAGCGCTGGTAAGCTTCATGGCCATGCTTGACTTCTGCATGGTAATCATCAGTTCATGGACATTCTGGGTGCGCCCGGAGGCAAAGTCATCAATGGCCTGGGCCTTGGCCTTATCCAGTTCATTGACGCGGTTAAGCGACTGCTTGATGGTGTTGCTGAAGCTGTTGTCCGGCGTTACCGGCACGGTTTTCTGATCCGGGTACTTGATAAAATCGGCCTGGGCGCCAAAATTTTCGCCACGGTCAACACTGTCGCGCAAAAGGGTCTGATCCAGGGTTTTGGAAAAGAGCGTCTGCTTGCCCACTGGCATACCCTGCTTGAGCGAGCCTTCGACCTTGTTGAAATGTTGCAGCGCTTCCGTATAAGCCCTCATTCCTGCTGCCTGAATACTCATTGTCCGCTCCTTCAAAAACCTGAAATATCTTTTTGCCTACGACTTGCCGATTTCAAGGGCCTTGTTGAACATGCCCTTAATCGCTTCCACCGTGGTTACATTTGCTTCGTAATTGCGCTGGGCCGTCATCAGATTGGCCATTTCCTCAACCACATTTATGTCGGGGTAAGAGACATAGCCCTCGGCATTGGCATCGGGATGGGCCGGATCATAAACCTGCCTGAGCGGCCTTGTATCCTGGGTCACAGCCATGACGCGCACACCCTTAAGCTCCCTGTCCAGGGCCGAGCGCATATGCACAGAAAAAGGATCGTCCACATCCATGGCCGCCTGCACAACGGTACGCCTGCGGTACGGGCCGCCAAGCGGCGTGCGCGTGGTCTTGGCATTGGCCAGGTTCATGGCGATAGTATTGATTCGCGTGCGGTCTGCGGTAAGGCCGGACGCGCTGATGTCCATTGCTGTCATAAAATCCATCTTAAAACCCCTGCCTAAGCTTGCTTGCCGTCCTGGATGATGTTCGCAATGCCCTCAAAGCTCTTGCTCATCACCTGGGTCAGCGCGGTATATTGCAACTGGTTCTTGGCGTGTTTGGACATTTCCTTATCCATGTTCACGCGGTCTTCGCCATGAATTTGACGCGGCTTGAACTGCTTGAACCATTCCGGGCTAAAATTTTCCGGGTTAAAGGCCGCAGGCAGATGCGCCGGACTCGTGGAACTCATCCGCCCGCGCATATCCAGGCCAAGGGCGCTTTGCAGTTCTTTCTCAAATTCCAGTTCGCGCGGCTTGTAATTTGGCGTTTCCACATTGGCAAGGTTGCTGGTAATCACGTTCTGGCGCTTAAGCTGCATATCCATAACGCGGCCCACAAGGCCAATCTGGCTGCTGAACAAAGATTTCATGGCTTTACTCCGCAAAGATCTAAGCTTTTTCTTCCTGGAAATTTCTGCTTGATAAGCAAACACTGTTCCAGTGCGAAAAAAGCCTTTAATTATAGCAAGATAGATGGGAGAAAAGCCCTATCGCAGACAAAGGGCCTGGCAGGGAACTATTTTTTTGACAGCAACGGAACAAAGCCGCCAGGCTCAAGCCTGCAAGCGGCCATACTGGTCATCGAGGCGTTCGATGTCATCTTCGCCAAGATAATCCCCGCTCTGGATCTCAATCAGTTCCAGCGGATGTGGGCCAGGATTGCGCAGACGGTGCATTGTGCCTTGCGGAATATAAGTGGACTGGTTTTCTGAAAGGATGCGCGTTTCACTGCCAGTGGTCACTTCGGCGCAGCCTGCCACCACTACCCAGTGTTCGGCCCGGTGTCTGTGGACTTGCAGGGAGAGCGCAGCGCCAGGCTCAACATAGATATGCTTGACCTGAAAGCGCGCCCCCCGCGCAAGGCCCTCGTAAGTGCCCCAGGGGCGCGGAACAACGGCAGGCTCACGACATTCGCTGCGCTTTGCGGCCTTAAGCTGCGCCACTATCCGCTTGACCTCTTCGGCCTTGGCCCTGGGGAGGACAAGCACCGCGTCACTGCTTTCAAGCACTATCAGGTCATCAAGGCCAATGGCGCAAAGCAGGCGGCTCTGGGCATGGAGATAGCAGCCCTTGGCATCCATGGCCAGAACATCACCCTTGCAGACATTGCCCTGCTCATCCTTGCTTCCTGCCTGATAGAATGACTCCCAGGAACCAAGATCGCTCCACTCCGCCGCAAGTGGAATCAAGGCTGCATTGCGGGTATGCTCCATAACAGCATAGTCCAGGGAATCCGCCGGAGAAGCCAAAAATTCCGCCGCAGCCGGGCGCAAAAAAAGGCCATCGCGCTTGACTTGGGCAAAGGCCCGCGCCGAAGCCGCATAAATCTTAGGCGCGAATTTTTCCAATTCATTGAGATAGACTGAGGCGGAGAGCAAAAAAATGCCGCTATTCCAGTAGTGGCCGCCCTGGCGCAAAAGCTCCCTGGCCTGCTCCTGGGCAGGCTTTTCCACAAAACGGGCCACGCTGTAGGCATCTTCGCCAAGCGCCTCACCTTTTGCAATATAGCCATAGCCGCTTTCCGGCCTTGTTGGCACAATGCCAAAGGTCACAATGCGCCCGGATCGCGCCAGAGGCATAGCCCGCGCCACAGCAAGGCGAAAGCTCTCAGCATCGGCAATGGCATGATCTGAGGGCAAAACCAGCATCAGGGGATCGCGGCCCTCGGAGCGCAATGCCAGGGCGGCCAGGGCTACGGCCGGGGCTGTGTTGCGCGGGGCTGGCTCTAGGATAATTGCAGCCTTCAGGCCAAGCTCGGCCAGGGCTACGGCCACAAAAAAGCGGTGTTCCTCGTTGCAGACAATCACAGGCTCTGCGCCATTGAGCGGCAAAACCCGTTCCAGCGTATCGCGGAAAAGGCTGCGGCCCTTTTCCATCTCCACAAAGGGCTTGGGATGGATCTCCCGCGAGAGCGGCCAGAGGCGCGTGCCGCTACCGCCGCAGAGAATTACCGGCACAAGGTCTTTCATCCGCTAGCTCCTTTGTGGTTTGAGACCTCGGCCTTCAGGCCGAC
>QLIP01107136.1_pt1 | contig 16334 bp, 13 predicted proteins | sample 1769771 | NCBI WGS metagenome assembly QLIP01 (sample SAMN09428762, study PRJNA476227) | Gut metagenome, whole genome shotgun sequencing project. | isolation source: cecum | host: Rhizomys sinensis | place: China: Jinsha town of Minqing, Fujian Province | collected 2013-09-23
CACCACTTAGAATTAACAATAATTTTTAAACAGCCTCTAAAATCACTTAAACAGTTCCTTGACCCTCACAGGGTTGGCTCCGAACTTTATTGCAAGGTCGGCATCGGCATGGGCATCGTCAAGGCGATAGCGAGCCTTGTTGAGTCGGGCACGGTAGTAGTACAGCTCGGGGTCGCGCGGATATAGATCAAGTGCCTCCTTAAGCACGCCCGAAGCCTCGGTGAGATTGCCGACTGCAAGGTGACAGCCTGCCAGCGAGGCATAATACTCGGCTGCAGGTTCGGCCTCGACAATCCGTTCCAGATACTTTATTGCCTCTCGGTCGCGCCCGGTGAGCGAATAGAGCGTTGCGAGAGCAACCGCTGTGTCAAACGACGAAGGAGTGAGCCTTTTCAATACCTCGAAGTCTTGCTCGGCCGCGTCTTTTCGACCCGAATAAAGCGAAATCATACCTCGATAATATCTTGCCTCGGTGGACAGAGAGTCGATGGCAACAGCCCGTTCAAATCCGGCCATAGCCTCAGACTTTCGGCCCAGCGACAGAGCTGTGCGTGCGCGTCCAAGCACCAGCATGAGCATATTGGGCGCAATCTCCAGGCCACGGTCGTAGGTGCGCAAAGCTACACTGTCCTGTCCCATGCTTCCATATACCATTGCCAGATTGTTAAACAGCAACGCATTCGAGGGTGCATTGGGCCTTACGGCCAGAGCATCGTGCAGTCGCGCTTCAGCCTCCGGCCAATCTTTATTCTTTATGGCCTCATCGGCTTCGCCCATGAGTATGAAATACGGATCGGCCTCAAAAACACTGTCGGCCATATTTTGTGCCGAACACCACAAAGAGCTAAAAACAAGAAATATGATTAAAAATACTGATTTATTCATCGGATTAAAACTAATTACGCAAAGTTAAGTCTATTTGGCCGAAGTTGGAGAATAAAAATTTGAAAAAATTGTGTTTTAATCCAAAATAAAATCGTAATTTTGCAGATAATGAACAAAATTATACCACATATCGAATTTTTATTGCAGAGCCACGATTGTGTCATATTGCCCGGCATAGGAGCCGTGCTGGCCCATAGTGTGGCACCGAGCTATGACGATGATGCCCAAGAATGGTGCGCGCCATCGCGCGTCATATCGTTCAATCCGGCATTGTCGCGCACAGACGGCCTCCTTGCAGCATCAATCGCCCGTCGCGACGGCATATCGCTCGACTCGGCGGCCGCAGTAGTGCGCACAGAGGTCGACGCCCTGCGCCGCGAGATGGATACCGACGGAGCCATTTCGCTCGGTGCCGTAGGTTGCCTTACCCGCGACGACCAGGGACACATGTCGTTTGTGCCCGGAGAAGCCGAGTGGTTGTCGCCCGAATATATGTGGCTACCCAATGTAGCCATGCCCGTGATCGGTGGCTCGGATTCGCTCGGTGACGATGCCGAAGAGAGTGCCGCACGCGGTCGCCTCTCGATTGCAGTGCGTCGCGCCTCCCAGATAGCTGTCGGTATTGCCGCCATCATAGCCCTGGGCTGGATTGCCGTACAAAATATGGGCAACGCCCCCATGGAGCAACTTGCATCACTCTGGCCCGCAACGTCAGAGGCTATTGCCCAGCAACCCGTCGACACTCATACCGACACCGATACTTCGGCTCCCGCCGTAATTCTTGCCGCAGAGCCATCCGAGGTCGTTACCGAAAACATAAGCCCTTCCGAAGTTGTTGTAACTGAACCCACACCCGTGGCTCAACCCGAATATTTCCTCATCGTGGCCTCGCTTGCAACAAGAGCCGACGCTGAGAAATTCAAGCTGGAACGCAACGACAACTCTCTCGGAATCCTTGAGAAGGATGGTCGATACCGCGTGTATGCCGCATCGGGCAACACTTATGCCGAAGTGGCAGAAATGGGCCGCCAGGATGCGATGGCCAAGAAATACTCTGACACATGGGTGTGTCATAAATAACACAAAACACTAATATGGAATCACTTCACGACCTGCTTATACGTCGTCATTCGATTCGCCGATACACCGACCAACCCATTTCGGCCGAAGACGTTACAACCATACTCGAGGCCGCACTGCTGGCCCCGTCGTCCAAGAGCGCCCGCCCATGGCAATTTGTGCTCGTCGAAAACAAAGACGACCTCACACGCCTGTCGGAATGCAAGGCTCACGGTGCCCGTCCCATCGCCGGATGTGCACTCGCCATAGTGGTTTGCGCCGACTCTTCACGCAGCGACATGTTTATTGAAGACATGTCTATTGCCGCCGCTTATATGCAACTCCAGGCCACAGCTTTAGGCCTCGGCGCGTGTTGGATTCAGATGCGCGGACGCCTTGATATGCATGGCGAAGATGCCGAAACTGCAGTGCGCGAAGTATTGGGCATCCCCGAACACATCACCGTGGAGTGCATCGTCACCGTGGGACATCCCGACGAACAGCGACGCCCGGTAGACACATCCAAGTTGCTTTGGGAAAAAGTTCACATTGACAATTGGAAATCACACGACGACAACGAGATATGAAGATTTGTGTAGTGGGCGCGGGCAACGTGGCCACACACCTGTGCCGAGCACTTGCCGAGGCTGGAGTTGATGTAGCTGTAGCAGCCTCACGCCCCGGACAGTCGGCCAAATCACTTGCACAATGTATTGGAATTAAAGCACTCGACAGTGTTGCCGACATTGCATTAGATACTGACCTTGTCATCATATCAACCACCGACGCAACCGTTGCCTCAGCGTCGGCTCAAATACCTATGATACAAGGTATTGTGGTACATACATCGGGCAGCGTGCCGATTGACGCGCTCTCGCGCCATTCCCGTCGCGCAGTGCTATACCCTCTGCAGACCTTCTCAAAGGACACCAAGGTAGATATGCGCCGAGTGCCTTTTTTCACTGAAGCATCCGACCAGCACACTCTTACCGCAATCGACAGCATAGCCGCACTGCTGTCAGACAACGTGCGCCACGCCGACTCGTCGGTACGACGCAACTTACATCTCGCAGGTGTCTTAGCTTGCAATTTCCCAGTGTATTTGCTCGAAATCACACGTCGAGTTCTTGATGAGGTAGGGCTTCCGCTCGACACAGTCCAACCACTGGTTGAAGTAACCATGGAAAAGGCTTTCAACATCGGACCGCTTGCTGCAATGACCGGTCCTGCCCGTCGAGGCGACACACAAGTTATTGAACGCCAAGCACAATTGCTACCAGAAGGAACCGACCGCGACATATACAAATTGCTGTCGAAAGCCATATTACATACTTTTCATCCTGAAAAATGAGCAAGATACCATATCCTCTCGATAAAATCAAAGCCGTGGTGTTTGATGTCGACGGCGTGCTGTCGCCCACAACCATTCCAATGGGCGATGACGGCATTCCACGTCGCATGGCCAATCTCAAGGACGGCTATGCAATGGTTCAGGCCATAAAAAAAGGCTTGAAAATCGCCATAATCACAGGTGCCGTAGCCCCAGGCGTGCGCGAGCGCTTCGTAGACCTCATAGGCGTAAGCGTGAACGACTTCTTCTCCGGTCGACTTGATAAACTACCCGTATTGCAAGGCTGGATGGAGCAACATGGACTGCAGCCTGACGAAGTGGCCTATGCAGGCGACGACGTGCCCGATGTGGCTCCAATGCGATATGTCGGACTACCCGTAACACCCGCCGACGGCTCCACTGATACACGCTTGGTGGCCAAATATATAACCGATGCAATCGGTGGCCATGGCGTGGCCCGAGAACTACTCGAAGAAATAATGCGTGCCCAGGGTACATGGCCCGGCACAGCCGAAGCTTTTGGATCATGAACATCATACTTGCATCGGCGTCGCCACGACGTCACGAACTGCTCAAAATGATAGCCCCCGAATTTACCGTGGCGAGGGGCAAAGACGTAGAAGAGACCTATCCTGCCGATATGGCACCCGAACTGGTGCCCGGTTATCTGTCGCAACTCAAGGCCAGTGCTTATAAAGACGACCTCAACGACAACGACTTACTGATAACTGCCGACACGGTTGTGATACTTGACGGCTGCATACTCGGCAAGCCAGCCGACCGCGATGACGCTGTAGCAATGCTCACAGCCATGCAGGGGCACATCCACACGGTGGTTACCGGCGTAACAATCACTACCACAAAGCACTCACGCACGTTCTCTCAGCACACACTGGTAGAATTTGACACTCTGTCTCAAGCAGAGATTGAATATTATGTCGACAATTTCAAGCCCTACGACAAAGCCGGAGCCTACGGTATTCAGGAATGGATAGGCGGCGCTGCTATAGTGGGCATACAAGGCAGTTTCTACAACGTTATGGGTCTTCCCGTACACGCTTTGTACAAGGAACTTAAAGCATTAGAAAGCATTTAAGCCTAAAAATATAGCTATGACTGCACTATTAGCAGCCACAGCTATACACACGCGTCTGTTTACAATGAATTGACCATATTTTTGTAGTAGGTACGCCCTACGGGGATTGTGCGGCCTGTGATGAGAATTACATTGCGGGCCGTATATTTATCTACATTTGCTTTTGACACAATAAACGACCGATGTATTCTCACAAACTTTTCAGACGGCAGCATCTCGTTGACCACTTTCAACGGTAACTGAGTGAGTATACACGAGCCGTCGTGGCGGAACATTTTTACATAATTGTCCATTGCCTCGACATATACAATCTCGGCAAGTTCTACAACCATATTCTTGTGGTCCGATCGTACCACGATTATATCTCTCGTTCCGCTTTCGGTGAAGCGAGTGGCCTTGTCCAAGGCCAACTTAAATCGCTCGTATGATATGGGTTTGTGCAAAAAATCAACAGCTCCTGCATTGAATGCTGCGAGTGCAAACTTGGCATAGTCCGTGATAAAAATCACGCAAGTATTTTTGGGCATTTGACTGGCAATGGACAGCCCTACGTTGTCGTTAAGGTTAATACCGATGAACACCACGTCGGGACACTCGTTTGAAATCTGAACCATTGCCTGCTCGACATGGGTATGACATTCGAGTTCTATGTCGCCGTATCTACCGCAATACCCGATGAGTTGGGTATGCGTCGATTGCTCTTCATCGATAGCAATACATCTGAGGGTCATAAGGGGGAGGAAATCAATTGTTAAGGAAAAAAAGTAGGAATGTTTTACTGCTTAACAGTAATATAGTTTACGGAACACACGACAAAGACCTGCAAGCAATATCACAACACTTACAACAGCCCATACACAAATCGGGCACTGCCGGACTACTGGAGAATAGCATGCAGACAACCGGTAGTATGACAATGCCAAAAGTTATAATAATGTTGTAAGTTAAGGATTTCATGCAGGTCTAATAGATTTTATGCAAAGTTAACGAAAAATCTATTATAAGCAGTCAGTTTAGGAACGTTATTTACCCACGAAAAGAATAGTGGACAACTTTTATATCAAAAAAATGGCCAACAGTAATATTTCACGGACGAACAGCACCAACTTTCGGAAGCCAGCGATTACTGAACATGCGCCACAGGAATATTGTTCCGCGGAACGACAGCTCCACGGCCATAGCAATCCACACACCTCGCAGGCCCATGGTAGGAGCAAGCAATGCGGCGAGGGGAATGCGCACAGCCCATATAGAGCCAAAGTTCATTATAGCCGGCAGAGTAGTGTCGCCAACACCCACAAAGGCTCCGTAGGCCACTATTGAGGCTGCATAGAGAGGCTCGGCCCATGCCTCGATGCGCAGTACTTCAACACCGAGATTTTTGATTGCTTCGACATTGGTCATGATATCCATCATGGCCGGCGCAAAGATGTAGAGTACCACCCCGCTGAGGCTCATGAACGCCACGCCGAGCGCTACGGTGAGATGACAGAAGCGCACCACAAGCTTGCGCCTGCCGGCACCATAGCTCTGTCCCACGAGCGTTGTTGCAGCATCGCCGATACCAAAACCGGGCATGTAGCACAGACTCTCGGCCGTGACTGCAAATGCATTGGCGGCAATGGCCACCACGCCCAGGGGCGCCACAATCACGGTAATCATGATTTGCGCACCACAGAATATGGCATGTTCAAGGGTCATTGGAAGCGATATGCGCAGAGCCTTGTTGAGCACGGCCTTTGTGGGCAGGAAACTGCCACGCTCGGCCCCTAACAGCCGCACATCGGGCTGGCGCGACACCATGTACCACACCATAACAAGTCCTATCACCACCTCTGCACCCATCGTGCCAAGAGCCGCTCCGCACACGCCAAGCCCGGCACCGGGCATAGTGACACTGTGGCCCAGCACGCTAAGGTCGCGTGTGGGAAAGATGAGAAACCAGTTGAACACTATATCGAGCACACACATACCTACATTGAGCAGACTCGGCACCTTCATGTTACCTGCCGCTCGCAACACCCCGCCTGCAAGGAAGTTGAGAGTGCCAAGAGGCAACGCTGCCACAAAGACTGCAAAGTACACCGAAGCGTCGGCTGTTATAGCATCTGTGCCACCGAGCCATACAGGCAAAAAGGGTGATATAGCCACACCCACAGCACCCATCACTATACCGATAACGAGTGCAGCCAACAAACCCTGTCGCACAACGACACGCGCGCCCTCGGGATTCTTGCCTCCGAGACGATGGGCTACCTGTACGGAATATCCGGTTGTAAAAGCTGTACTTATTCCCCAAAACAGCCACAGAGAGCTACTCATAAGGCCAACCGAGGCACTTTGGTCGGCACCGAGGCGCCCCACCATGGAGGCGTCGATGTACTGCATGAGAATAGTTGATAGCTGAGCCAGTATGGCGGGAACAGCGAGCTGGGCAGTGAGCTTAATTTGCTGTCGTAGCGTGATTTCGTCGCCGTTCTGAATGGGACTAAGGTCAGCCATCTTTTCCCTCCATCATTGAGTCCATAGCCGGCGGCACTATCATTACATCGGCCGGCGAAACTGGGCGTATACCCTTGAACAACTTGAATTTGGGCAGAAACAGCATTGATTTGCGAATCATGAACAGCGGCGTACTGCGACCGTTGGTTTCGGGCCACATCTTTATATACTCGGCCGTGCGGTAATTGAACCTTGCGCTCAAGTAAGAGCTCTGCGCGGTGAGCATCTTGTTGATTGTGGAATCATTTTCTTCGGGATACATGAGCAATTCCACATTGCCGCTGATATATAGCGAGGTAAGCTCGCCGGCTGTAAATCGGGCAGTTATTTCCTTGCCGGCAATCTGATTGTAGAAATCGTCGACAATCTGCTGGGAAATAAAACCGAAGTTGGGCAGACGCGCCATATCGATTGTAGAATCGTTCATATGGAGCTCGATGAGGTTGCCAAATATCTGGCGTTGCTCGCTCCACACCACAGGGTGATGGAACATGCGCAGGGTGGTGTCGGCGCGAGTGACGCTCATAGAGTCGCAAACGCCCTGCATGTCAGAGCGATAGAATCGAACACGAGGCCACAGGTTGGCCACATGGCTTGTGTCGACGCGCTCTGAAGCAGCTACTGCCGGGAGACCCTTGACAGTGTCGGCCGCACGAGCCTCTATGCGGATTGTATCGAAGGTGCGGTAAGTGTTGAGGTGGCCGCCGTGCATGTAGAGGGTATCGCCCTTGGAATATTCCTTAATCAACAGATGTCCGGAGGCATAGGCCGAGTCGGTGGTTTGATTGAAGAAGCCGTAGTCGGCGTGGAGCTCGGCCTGACGGGCAGAGTCGCTGGCCACCATCCGGCCATAGCATCGACCAAGGCCGTTTGGACGATCATAGTATATCGTATCGGCCACGAGTCGGCGTCCCTCGGGGGTAATGACGGTCGATCGCTTGTAGAGTGCCGCTGTATCGACCTTGGTATCATAAAAGCCGTCGGAGGTAAAGATTGTGCCACGCTTGTTCAATATCTCGCTGGGCGAGTTGAGGCGCGCTATCTTTGAGGCTGTGTTGTAAAATATAGAGTCGGAGTATATATTCAATGTATCGCTCTTGCCGTTTGATACTAAGTGCACGTCGATATAGAAATTGGCATCCTTTGACGACGGCATATACTCGCCCTCAACACTCATGAGGCGATTTTGGCGGTCATAGAGCACGCCGCCGGTGTTGTAATACCCCACTTCGATGCCGAGGTCGTAGGTAAAGACGTCGGTTTCGAGCGTTACGTCGCGATTGATCATGCGCACCTTGCGACCATAGTCGGCATAGAGATAGGCAATGCGCTCTGGGGCACGATAATTGAGCTCGTCGGCATAGATAAACAGCGTGTCGCCCTGACGCATGGAGATATTGCCGAAGGCATCGAACGACTCGGTTTCGGGATAAAAGTGTGCACTGTCACAGCGCATAATCATAGCCCCCTTGGTAAACTGCACATTGCCCGACACTATCATAAACGAGTCTGTCTGCTGCTTGTGCAGCACGTCGGCATGGTCGAGAAACACGCGCGAATTGCCGGTTCGGGGCTTCGAAGGTATCTGCGGACCAAAGTTTAGCTTTGTGTTGGGCTGTACAGCAAATGTTGCCCCCGCCCACAGAGCGAGGAGCAACATAAAGGCTATGTGTGTTATTTTTCTCAAATTGTGTTATTTCTTTTTAATCCAACCGGTGTGCTTAAAGTCGCAGCCGCGCCAGCCGTCCTCAATGCGCACATAGGTTTCGTTGATTTTCTTCTGCAGCCAATCCTGAATCATCTTTTCCTTGGCCGAGTTTTCGTACATATCCTTGATGAGCTGATAGTCGTCGCCTATGTTGGCCTTATGAGCGTCGATGCGTGAGGTAAGCTTTACGATGGCCACCATTTCGCTGTCGCGCTTGGGATCGCGCATGATAAAGGGCTTGGAAATGTCGCCCACCTGCATATTGCCCACCACCTTGGCTATTTCCTGGGGGAGCTGGGACATGCGAAAACGGGTTGTACCTGTTTCGGTGTTGACGAGCACGCCGCGCGAGTTGCGGGTATCCTTATCCTGCGAAATGTAGCGGGCCGCTTCTTCAAACGTAAATTTCTTGTTGTCGACAATATCGGCACGCACAGAGTCGAGACGTGTGATGGCCTCGGTGAGGTCTTTTTCGGCCACTTTGGGGCGAAGGAGTATATGACGGCAGTTGATACGGTCGCCGCGCTTCTCGATGAGCTGGATTATATGGTAACCATATTCGGTTTCAACGATTTTCGACACCTTCTTGGGGTCATTGAGGTTGAACGCCACAGCTGCAAATTCAGGCACGAGCTGTCCTCGGCCCATGAAGCCCAACTCGCCGCCGCGCACACCTTCGGGAGCCTCTGAATAGAGAATGGCGAGGGTGGAGAAGTCGGCCTGCCCCTTATTGACACGGTCGGCATAGTCGCGCAGACGGGCCTTCACGTCGTCGATTTCCTGACGGGGGATGGCGGGATTGATGGTCACCACCTGTACTTCTACTTCGAGAGGTATGTAGGGAATGGAGTCGGCGGGCAGTTCGCTGAAGTAGCGGCGCACGTCGGAGGGAGTTACTTTGAGATTCTTAGTGAGCGAGTTGCGCACCTGACCCACGCGATAGCGGTTGCGCATATTGGTGGCATAGTACTCGCGCAGCTCGGCAAATGGCTTGTTGAAATACTGTTCCACTTTTTCGCGCGAGCCGAGGTTGGCAATCAGGTAGTTGAGCTGGCCGTCAACATTCTGCTGAACCATCGATTCCTGAGCTTCGACGGTGTCGAGGTCGGCCTGATGCAGGAAGAGTCGCTCAATGGCTATCTGTTCGGGGAATATGCAATAAGGGTCGCCGACTATTGCCTGACGATCCTGCTGGGCATCCTGATAGGCCTGTTCAATCTCGGATTTGTATATGGGTTCATCGCCGATAATCCAGGCGACTTCTTCTATGACATTGTTCTGTGCCATGGCCCACATGCCACAAGCGGCCAGGGAAGCGACAACGGCTGTTTTCTTTATTTTCATAAGGAGTAAGTGCGTGATGAAAATTTATCACGCAAAGGTACAAAATTTTCAAAACACACATATAATTCCAACTGTCAAAATTATTTAAATAGTTTAGACGGGGGAGGCACACCCGAATGGCCTGCAGGCGTTTTATATATATTTTTGGTATTTATATATTTTTTACGAAACATCTTGTTTAACTTTGCAACATGTTTTCCGTTCGTCACATACTTATCGCAATTTCCTTAATCTGCATTTCTCAGGCCTCGGAGGCCCGCTACCGTGCCGGCGACTCAACTCGCATGCTGCGCGAGGTGGAAGTACTGGGTGTTAAACAGATGCCTTCGGGCGGATTGCTGCCCACCACCCGCATTGACCGTGCTCAGGTGGTGAGGCTCGGCATCGACGCTGTCAAAGACCTCGGCGACGTAGTACCCAACCTTTATACTCCTTCCTACGGCTCGCGCATGACCTCATCTATATATATGCGTGGCTTGGGGTCGCGTATAGACCAGTCGGTGGTGGGATTGTGCGTGGACGGTGTGCCTATCCTCAACAAGGACGCCTTTGACAGCGACATACCCGACATTGGCTCAATCGAGGTAATGCGCGGTGCTCAGAGTGTGCTCAACGGCCGAAATGCGATGGCCGGACAAATCAACATTTACACACTCTCGCCTCAGCGATTTCAGGGAGTGCGACTTATGGCCGACTTCGGACGATTTAATTCTTCGCGCACGAGTATCTCGCTCTACAACAAGTTGTCGGAGAAGCTATGGTCGGCTGTCGTGCTCGGTACGAGCGGCACACGTGGTGCATGGCGCAATGAGTACAACAATTCCAACACCGGACGCGAGCAAAGCCTCTCCGCACGCTGGAAGCTGGTGTTTGCACCCTCACCTGCCCACACCATTACCAATACTCTCTCACTTGGCTCGGCCGAGCAGAGCGGCTACCCCTATGCCTCGGCGACTTCAGGCCGAATTGCCTATAACGACACCTGCCTTTACAAACGCAAAGCCATTGCCGACGGCCTCACCGTGGCTTGGAAGGGCCGCAGAGTTGTCGTAACTTCGCTCACCTCGTTTCAATATCTCGACGACCGCCTTACGCTCGACCAGGACTTCACACCTGCCGACTACTTTACCCTCACACAAAAACGCCGTGAATTCACTGTGACTCAAGACCTTTTTACCAAAGGCGTACGTGGCCGATATTCCTGGCTCGGAGGGGTGTTTGGATTCTATCGCCACTCTAGTATGTCGGCTCCCGTCAACTTTCGCAACACTGGCATCGAAAAGCTTATCGAGCAGAAGCGCAACGAAATGAATCCCGACTATCCCATACGTTGGGACTCGCGCACTTTCCCGCTCGACACACACTTCACCCTCCCGTCGGGTGGCTTTGCGCTCTACCATCAGAGCTCGTGGACGCTCAACGACTGGACCATAGAGCTCGGTCTCCGCTGGGACTTTGAACGAGCCGTATGTAATTACAGCAGCGACGCCGATGCCTCATACACCGTATTGCAACGACTCCCAAACGGAAGTTTTGTGCCCTACTCCAACCGCAACATCAACATTCACGACCGCGGACGCCTCTCCCGCAATTTCTACGAACTCCTGCCCAAGCTCGTAGTGTCGCGCTCGCTGGGCAATGACTGCAGCGTATATGCCTCGGCCACAAAGGGCTATAAGAGCGGCGGATTCAACACTCAGATGTTCAGCGACGTCCTCCAACAGAAGGTCATGTCGGAGATGGGACTCCCCTGGAGCTATGATGCCGACGATGTGGTGGGCTACCGCCCCGAAGAAAGCTACAATGCCGAGTTGGGCCTGCGCGTCCGCGGCAGTAACTACAGTGCCGAAGCAGTGACGTTCTACATCGATTGCCGCAATCAGCAGCTCACTGTATTCCCTCCGGGCACCGTGACAGGACGCATCATGACCAATGCCGGCCGCACACGCAGCATGGGCCTCGAACTCTCGGGCAAGTGGCACCCTTGCGAGAGCATCGAGCTGTCGGGCTCGTACGGATATACCAACGCCACCTTCCGCCGCTACAACAACGGACGCGCCGACTTCCGCGGCAAGCGCGTGCCTTATTCACCCGAGCACACTTGCTTTGGCTCGGCCGCCTGGCACACACCATGGCATCCCCTGGGCCTCACTACCCGCCTCGACGCCACTCTCAGAGGTGCAGGAAGTATAATGTGGAACGAAGCCAACACACTTTGTCAGCCGTTTTATGCTCTGCCGGGAGCATCGTTCACTTTTTCTAACGACAAAATCAGCCTCCGCCTGTGGGCCGAAAACATCTCCAACACTTGCTACAATACCTTCTACTTTGTATCGATGCAAAACGAGTTTCTGCAACGCGGACTCCCTTTCACTGCCGGAGCCACCCTACGCCTAATTATTAATAATAATTAAATCCGATATTTTTTAAGAAATAATCACTACCTTTGACCAAACTAATCTCCAATCAAATGAAAAAGTATCTTTTACTCTCCGTCCTCGCGGCTATTTTCGGCTTCGTCGCCACTTCATGTCTCGGTGAGGTTGAAAACCCCGAATATGTGACACAGCAGAACTTTGCCGACTGCTATGCCATTGCCTACGACAATCAATCCAACAGCTCCTACACCGTAACCGCCCCCGTCACCGTTTATCTCCGCGTAAACATGACCACCCAGTTGTGCTCCGTGTCCATCTCCGGTCTGAAAAACAGTGACGGCACAGTTATGCCCCAATTCAGCATGGTCGACATGAAATGGTCGACCGACGAAACCCAGATGTGGGGATATGTCAATGTCATCAACCCCAAGGTAACCGCCTCTGCAGGCACAGCTCCCGCAGTGAGCTCCATGGAATTCCGTTGGACCAACCGTGTGGCCATGTCTAAGGCTCTCAACATGACCGACCTCTCAATCTGCAACTTCAATTTTGTGATCAACAACCAGCTGGTCGTTACCGGCGGTTGCCGCACCGTGATCATTGCTGCCGAAACCACTTCGACCACCGAAGGCGCCGATCCTTTCGTGAGCCTCAAGCCCTACTACAAAATTACTCCCGATTTTGCAAAAAAAACCGCTACCGTCAACATCTACAGCGCTCAGTTTGCCGACCGCATGCCCGCACTCAACATGGACTTCGCCAACATACCCATGACCATCGACGATGCCGGCAACCTCAACATCTCGGCCGCCAACCTCACACCCTCCATTGCCGGTACTCCCTACCCTCAGTTCCCCATCAGCAACCTCACGCTCAACTACTCTCCCGCCAACAGCACCAACATACTCAAATTCGACTGCATGGTCATGGGCAAGCCCTATTCTGTCAAGGCCAAAATGTCGTTTGACGCCGTTCCCGAAATTTAAAATAACAAATAGCTCACCGGTGTGCAACTTACTGTTGCACACTTTTTTATTACCATGAACAAAACACCATTCATAGCACTTGCCCTTGCTGTGGGCATGGGCTCGGCAACCGCCCGCGACAGCATCAAGCTCCATGGCACATGGGACTTTGCCCAAGGAGCATCTTCGCCATATACCACTACCATCAACCTTCCCGGCTCAATGCTCACAAACGGCCTCGGCCGCGACGTGGACACCAAGACCGAGTGGACCGGCTCGCTCTACGACCGCTCTTACTATCACGCCGACATGTATGCCCCCTATCGACAGCAGGGCAATATCAAATTTCCGTTTTTCCTAACCCCCGACAAGGAATATGTAGGTACTGCCCGATATCGCCGCACCGTGGCCGTGCCCAAGGGCTGGAAAGGCCAGCGCATCGTGCTGCACCTGGAGCGCCCGCATATCGAATCCACCGTATTTTTCAACGGCAAGCGCGTGGGCGGCGACATGTCGCTATCCACTCCCCACACATTTGATGTAACCAAATACATCAAGCCCGGCAAAGACAATATAATCGAAATCGAAATATACAACGGCATAGACCGCGTGGGTGTGGGACAGGACTCACACAGTATCACCGACCAGACTCAGGGCAACTGGAACGGCATAGTGGGCGATATTTTGCTCACCGCAATGCCCCAGGCGCTGAGCATCGAGCGCGTGCGTGTATATCCCGATGCAGCCGGTCGCACACTCACAGTCAAGGCTTTGCTCAACGGCAAGCCCTCCAAGAATACCACAGTTCAGGCCACAGCCACACTGCGCGGCACAACTACTGCGATCAAGCCTGGCACTTCCGAGATGCGAGGCGACACTGCCGTATTTACAATCAACCTCGGCCCCGATGCGCCTCTTTGGAGCGAGCACAACCCCGGCGCCATCTATAATGTAACTGTTACAGCAGGCGACGACTCCATGACCACGGTTGCCGGCCTGCGCGACATTGCCGCAGGCAACCGCGAGTTCCTGCTCAACGGCAAGCCTGTATACATGCGCGGCACGGTCGAAAACTGCTGTTTCCCGCTCACCGGCTACCCTCCCACCGATGTTGAATCCTGGGCCGCCATCTTTGCCAAGTGTCGCGAGTACGGCATAAATCACATGCGCTTTCACAGCTACTGTCCGCCCGAAGCCGCTTTTGTGGCGGCCGACTCGCTGGGTATCTATCTCCAGCCCGAGGGCCCGTCGTGGCCCAATCACGGTGTTAAACTCGGTGATGGGATGACTATCGACAAATATCTCCTCGACGAGGGCCGACGCATCATCGACACCTACGGCAACCACCCATCGTTTGTGCTCATGGCTGCCGGCAACGAACCCGCAGGCCACTGGGTGGAATACTGCGCCGACTGGGTGCGACAGATGAAGGCCTATGACCCCACCAAGCTATATTCGGCAGCCTCTGTGGGCGGTGGCTGGCAGTGGGACTACGGTAGCGAGTACCATGTGAAAGGTGGCGGACGCGGGCTCAACTGGAGCAAATCGGCACCCGGTGCTACCGACGACTATTCGGCCGACATTGCACGTCCCCGTCATTTTGACCGAGCTCCCGGCGTGACCGATTCCGACGTCAACACCCACCCCATTCTCAGCCACGAGAAGGGACAGTGGTGTGCCTTCCCCGACCTCGACGAGGTGTCGCAGTACACGGGCCCCTACAAAGCTAGGAATTTTGAAATATTCCGCGACCTGCTCCGCAACAACGGCATGGAGGGCATGGGACGCAAATTTCTCATGGCTTCGGGCCGACTGCAGGCTTTGTGCTATAAGTACGAAATAGAGCGCAACCTGCGCACTCCCGGCTATCCCGGCTTCCAGCTCTTGGCGCTCAACGATTACAGCGGCCAGGGCACAGCCCTCGAGGGTGTGCTCAATGTATTCTGGCGCGAGAAGGGCTATGTCGATGCCCCCGAGTGGCGCCAATGGTGCTCGCCGCTCGTAGTGCTCGCACGGATACCCAAGTTTGTCTATACCAACTCCGAAACTATCGCCGCCCCTTTAGAGGCTGTCAATGCCACCGGCAGCGCACTCGGCGCGTCGATGCTCAGTTGCACCGTAATCGACGACGACGGCAATGTGGTGTGGTCGCAACTCACTCCTGTCGACACTGTAGCCGAAGGCAAGAACCAACAGCTCGGCAACCTCAACCTTCCGCTCACCGACCTTCCCTCGCCCGCCCGTTACACCGTGGAGGCAAGTCTACAGAACAACGGCCGTGAAGCCTCGCGCAACAGCTGGCAGGTGTGGGTATATCCCGATGAAGTGAGCTCCGACGTGCCACAGGGCATCCACGTGGCCCAATCGCTCGATGCCACCGCGCTCCAAGTGTTGCGCAACGGTGGCAAAGTGCTTCTCACCGCTGCCGGCAAGGTGACTCTCGGCGACGACGTGGTGCAACACTATCTGCCCGTGTTCTGGAACACAAGCTGGTTCAAAATGCGTCCGCCCCACACCACCGGTGCGTCCATCGACACAGCTCACCCTTTGTTCCGCCACTTCCCCACCGACGATTGGTCAAACCTCAACTGGTGGGAGCTCCTCAACCGCGCCCAGGTGATGAATCTGCACGAACTCCCGGCCGATTATCAGCCCGCCATTCAGCCCATCGACACATGGCACATAAGCCGCAAACTCGGTATGATGATTGAAGCCAAGGTCGAGGGTGGCACGCTACTCATGACTACAATGGACATAGACAGCAAGCTCGACCGCCGTCCTGTAGCTCGCCAGATGCGTCGTGCCATCCTTGATTATATGAACAGTACCGATTTCGCCCCCACCATGCAACTGCCTGCAAGCACAATCGAGCACTTCTACACCACCCGCACCGCCCCAATCCGCACCTACACCAACGACTCCCCCGACGAGTTGAAGCCTACTATCAAGTAGGGCATTTGACGGCGTGAATACTGGTAATCGCTGATATATCCGCGTGTGAAGCTTTAGAGCGTGTTTAAAAATTATTGTTAATTTTAAGTGGACA
>QLIP01018653.1_pt1 | contig 16293 bp, 12 predicted proteins | sample 1769771 | NCBI WGS metagenome assembly QLIP01 (sample SAMN09428762, study PRJNA476227) | Gut metagenome, whole genome shotgun sequencing project. | isolation source: cecum | host: Rhizomys sinensis | place: China: Jinsha town of Minqing, Fujian Province | collected 2013-09-23
AATGTTGGTGATTTCCACCCAACACCCAGTCAACGTCCACCAAATGGTGGATACCGCCAAAACCTTAAACCCCAAAATTGAAGTGGTGTGCCGCACAGAAGCAATGGGCGAATCACTCTTACAAGAAGAAGATTGGAAGGTGTTTTCTTCCAATGAGGTTTTGGCAAAAAGTATGACCACTTACGTTTTGGCGCGCTTTGAACCGGGCAGTTGAATTTTTTCCACGCGCATTTTCCACGGTGAACGCCGATTTTTTTTAAAAAAAATTGAAGGTTCACCGTGAAAAAAAAACTTAAAACATTTCCCGCGTGGGGGAAAAGCTGAGTTTGGGGAATTTTTCCGTGACCATATTCAAATAAACGTGGTTGGGCGCTAAATAAACCAAGGATTCGGTGGCATCCAATGCCAAATTTGCGCCGTAGCGCGCACACAGGGCGTCCACCTCGCTTTTTTCCCCTTGCACCCAGCGCGCCGTTTTGCAGGCGTAAGGCTCAAAAATCAAATCCACGCCATATTCGTGCTTTAAGCGGTGGGTGACCACGTCAAACTGCAACTGCCCCAACGCACCCAAAATCAAATCGTTGGCGTTCAACGGACGAAACAATTGCGCTGCGCCTTCTTGGGCAAGCTGTTGGAGTCCTTTTTGTAATTGTTTGATTTTTAACGGGTTTTGAATTTGCGCGCGCTTAAAAATTTCCGGGGCAAAGCCGGGGATTCCAATAAATTGCAAATCCTCCCCTTCGGTAAAAGTTTCGCCCAAATGAATGCTGCCGTGGTTGGGAATGCCCAAAATATCGCCCGGGAAGGCTTCATCCGTGGTGGTGCGGTCTTGCGCCATAAAAGTGATGGCGTTGTTGATGTTTAAAAATTTGTCTTGGCTCACCTGTTTTAAACGCATTCCGCGCGTAAATTTCCCGGAACACACACGCAAAAACGCCATTCGGTCGCGGTGTTTGGGGTCCATATTGGCTTGAATTTTAAAAACAAAACCGGAAAATTTTTCTTCCGCAGGCAAAACTTCCCGCGTTTTGGTTTTTCTGGGTAAGGGTGCGGGGGAAAATTGAATGAGCGCGTTTAATAAATCCTTCACCCCAAAATTATTCACCGCCGAGCCAAAAAAAATGGGCGTTTGTTTGCCGTTTAAATAATCTTCTAAATGAAAACTCTCGCCCGCGCCTTTTAACAATTCAATTTCCGCCAAAAAAGAATCGTAATCCGCGCCCAAAAGGGTTTTAAATTCCGCGCTGTGCAGGTTGTGGATGATTTTTTCTTTTTCTTCTTCTTTTGAAAACAACTTGGCGCAATCGTTTTTTAAATCATAAACGCCCTTAAAATTTTTCCCCACCCCCATTGGCCAGGTCACCGGCGCACACGCCATTTTCAAAATGGATTCAATTTCATCCATCAATTCCATTGGGGTCTTGCCTTCGCGGTCTAATTTGTTAATAAAAGTCAAAATGGGCGTATTGCGCAGGCGACAAACGTTCAAAAGCTTGATGGTTTGCTCTTCCACCCCATTGACCGAATCAATCACCATCACGGCGGAATCCACCGCGGTTAGCGTGCGGTAAGTGTCTTCGGAAAAATCCTCGTGCCCGGGGGTGTCCAACAAATTCACCATATGATTTTGGTAAGGGAATTGCATCACAGAGGAAGTCACCGAAATGCCGCGCTCTTTTTCCATTGCCATCCAATCGCTGGTGGCAAAACGTTTGGCTTTGCGGGCGCGCACTTCTCCGGCAATTTGGATTGCGCCGCCAAACCACAACAATTTTTCGGTTAAGGTGGTTTTGCCCGCGTCCGGGTGGGAAATAATGGCAAAGGTGCGGCGGGGGAAATAAGAAGACATCGTTTTATAAAAAAAAAAGAAGTTGACCGTGGAAAATTTCCACGGTCAACGGTTAAAAATTTTGAAAAATCAATAGGAGCGGTCTTGGATGAGCTCCGCCCTCATTTTGTTTAAAGGTCCAGAGATCTGCATTTTCAATTCACGGCGCATCACTTGGGAATTGATGTCCGTAATCCAGAGTCCTTCCACGTTCAAATTGGGGGAAACCGTGAAATCGGCATTCACCAACAATTGCCCGGCGTTCATATTGATGATGCGCGCGTTCAATTGTTTTTGCTTCCATTCACCCCGCGTTTGCATTTTGGAAAAACCTATGGGCGTGCCCATTGCCGCTTGGCTGCTGCGCAGAATATCCGGTAAATTCATCGCGATGAATTTACCATCATTGACGGTTAAATCAAATTTCAACAAAAGATTTTTCCACAAACTTTCCCACGTTTTTTGGGCGGAAGTTAAATTGATTTTCCCGCTAATCGTGCCATCTAAGGGCGTTCTGGTTAAAAAGGAGCGTGCCAAATTTTTTAAAGACATCACAAAAACTTCGCCTGAGCCTTCCATTTGAAAGCCCTTTTGCCAATTGACTTTTAACGGTCCTTCAATTCTTCCACCAAAAACGCCTACTTCCGTTTGGGATAAATCCACGCCGTCTTCCGTCACCACGCCTTGGGCGCGCGCGCCGGTTAAGCGTATGTCTTTCCCAAAAGGAATCCAATCTTGGGCGTAAAAATCCACCTTCAAGCTTTCCTTTTTGCCGCCCGCAGTCAAAGTGAGTGTCCACTTGGATTCTGCGCCCGAAACCACCCATTTTTCCAATTTCCCATCGGGGGAAAAATGCGCTTCTGCCGAATTAAAATCAAAACTCTCTTGGGCGGTTTTGACGCTGAGTTTATCCACCTGCCACAAATTAAAGGGCGTGCGATTTTCCCCCACTGAGGATTGCCACGTGTCGGTAAAATAAAACAAATCGTTTAAAGGCACACTGACGCCGTTTAATCTCAATTTGGTGCTCGCGCCCCATTTTGCGCCGTTGAACCACGCCTTCACCAAAGAGGCAAAATCCACTTGCGCTTCTTCTACGCTTAATCCGCCCGCCGTATCTTTAATGCCTTGAATGCGCAAATACGGTTCATCCCCCCAGTGCATTGCAATGCTGGTGATTTCCACACGGCGATTGAGCAAAATAAAAAGGCGGTCTGCAAATTCCCCGCGCAAAAAGTTGTAGGGGAAAAATAAAATGCCCAACAACGCCACCACCAACAGCACCAAAGCGGCTTTGGCGCTGATGGTGAGGACAGATTGATAAAGGGGGCGCGCTTGGCGTTCCGCTTCTTTTCGGGCGGCGTGTTTAAACTTTAAGCGCCGCGCCCTAAAAATTTCTTCTTGTTGCCTTAATTCTTCTTCAATTTCTTCCGGCGTGCGCGTATCTACCGGTGGAGGCGGGGGTGGTGGGGGCAAATCTTTTTTCTTTTTCTTAACTTTTTTTTCTTTTTTGACGGAAGGGTTGGTCAAAGCATCCGTCATCACTTGGGAGGGCACGCCAGATTCCGCCATCAATTTTGCCAAGAGCGCATTGGATTCCGCGGTAGAAGGAGGGATGCTTTGGGCGGGTTTTTCTTCCTTGGGGGATAAACTCATTTCCGGCGACAGATAAATGAAGCCTTGCAATTCCAATTCAACAAAAGCACGCTGCAAATTGGAGTTACCGCCCAATTTTTTAATAATCCGCTCTTGGGTTTGCACGCCGTCTACCTGCATTAAAACCATACGCATCGCGCTGTCTTCAATCAAATCCAAATGCTGACAAGCGGCGTTGCCGTCCGGAGTGCGGCGGAAAATGCGATCGCTCATAATAAAAGGGGTCAATAAATTTAAAAGAAGGGATTATGCGCAAAAACGCGCGTAAACAAAAGCTTATTTTGACAATTGCGCTTCTAAAATCGGGAAATCCACGGGGCAAACGTATTCCAAAAGCGGTTTTTGCTTCATTTCTGCTGTAATAAAAAGCGCTTTTTGGGGATAAATCAAATAAACGCGCCCTTCTTTTTCTATTTTCTTTTCAGCCTTGCCAAAACGGCTTTCTAAATCTTCCACCGTGAGCCGTGCATTGGGAATCACAGAAACGGCTTTGATTTTATGCAATAGCGCTTTTTCTAAATCTGCACTGGTCAAAGGAATTTTCCGCGCGCCACTTTTTAAGACTTCCACTTTGGTAGCGTTTTGAATAAAGTTTTCCAATTGGGTTTTGTCTGCTTCCAAACTCAGCACCACTTTGGCTTCCACAAAGCCTAAGGATAAATTGTTGTAAAAAACCTCCAACTGCGCGTCCACATTTTCTTTTTGCGGAGTGGTTAAAATAGCGGCAGAAAAATCTTCTCCCCACACCTTCACCCAATCCGCAAATGATGCTTCCCCCAAACGCACGCCGAAAACAAAATTCACTTTTTCTTTCATTTCCACCGCCCAAGGAAAATAAGAGTTCGCGGGCGCTTGGGGGGTGGATAAGCCCAAAAAAGGCAAGGCAAAGGGCACAAAAAGAAGGGCGAGCACAATGAAGACGGCACGGATGAAGTTTTTCATTTTTCCACGGTCAATTTGAAATTTTTTTGAAAAAAACAGCGTTTCAACAAAGGCAAAACATCTTCCCGCGTGATTTTGGGGCGATATTGAAAAATATCCCATTGATTTTTTTCTATTTTTTCCAAAATCAACAACGCGCCTTGGATGGTCAAACGCAATTCCCACGCAAAACGAAAGGGCAAACGAAACACCATCGGCGCGCCTTCTTGCATTATTTTTTTGGCTCTACGCGTTTGCTTTGCCATCAAGGCTCGAAATTCCGGGGACAATTTTTGTTGGAACAAATCGTTTTCTGTGACGCCACTTTCCTTCATTTCATCTTGGGGCAAATAAATGCGGTTTTTTTGTAAATCCAAAGCCACATCTTGGCAAATGTTCGTTAATTGCAAGGCGGTGCAGATTTTTTGGGAATCATTTAAATTTTTGGGCGTGGCGCAATGGAACAATTTCAACATCAAAACGCCAATGGGCACGGCAGAAAATTGGGCGTAATTTTCCAGTTCTTTAAAAGTGGCGTAGCGCTTTTTTTGAATATCCCCTTTGAACGCGCGCAACAATTTTTGAAAGGCAAACACGGGCAAAGTGTGCGTTTTAATCGCCTTTTCCAAATTAAAAAAAATAGATTGCTCTTTTTCATTTAAAGGGCAATCGGCGTAATTTTCACCTTTATTGATGCGCGTTAAAACGGCATCAAAGGTGTTTAAACGCAAGAGGCGCTCTTCATCTTTTAAAATGCCTTCATCGGCAATATCGTCCGCCGTGCGAGCAAAATGGTAAATGCTCATCACGGCAGGGCGAATGTTTTTGGGCAACAAAAAGGATGCCACCGGAAAATTTTCATAATGTTCATTCATTTTTTTATTTTAAAGGTTTTTGATGAAGAGTGTTTTCCCCAACCCTTTAAATGCTTTGGACGCTTGGGACGGCTTGGTTGCGCAAAGTTTTGAATTGACGCCAGAATTGTTGTTGGACGCCTACCACCACGGCATTTTTCCGTGGGTGGAAGAAGGAGGCGCATTTTATTGGTTTTGCCCGCCCGAGCGCTTGATTTTGAACCCGCAAGACTTGCGTTTTTCAAAGTCCTTTTACAAAACCACGCGCGGGAAAAATTGGCAAATGCGTTGGGATGAAGATTTTGATTCGGTCATAAAAAACTGCGCCCATCGCCCCAAAACGTGGATTAGCGAATCTTTTATTCACGCTTACACCGCTTTGTTTCATTTACATTGGGCGCACGCTGTGGGGGTTTATGCGGGGGAAGATTTAATCGGCGGCTTATACGGCGTGCAAGTGGGGAGGCTTTTTTGCGGGGAATCAATGTTTTTTAAAGAAAGAGAGGCGAGCAAAATGGCGCTTTATGCCTTGTGCCAACACGCCGAATTTTTCAACATCCAATTGTTGGATTGCCAAACACCCACGCCGCATTTTTTAAAATGGGGCGCAAAACGCACAAAGCGCGCCGATTTTTTAAAGCTCATTTCCCCTTTAACCCAAAACGCAACAGCCAAAAAATGGGTTTCCCCTCGGTAAACCCAAAAAAAATTTCAAAAAAAACTCCCCGTCTACCGTGGGGAATTCAAAAAAATGTCCCAAATGCTTTGGCAATCTTTTAAAAAATCTTGGGCAAATTTTTGGGAATCGCACAAGGGAGAAGCTTTTATTTTTTCGCGTAAATTTTGCGCAAAATCATTCCATTTATTGGGATTTTCCAAAAAATCGGTGACCAAAAATTGGGCTTTTTGAAGGTATTCCGCTTTGGAATTGGCTACCCAAAAGGGTAAGTTCGCGTGGGTTAAATAATGCGCGCCCAAGCGGCTCGCTAAACTTTCCCCCGTTAAAGTTAAAGAGGCTTTGCCCATCAACAAAGCTTCCACCAAGGTGGAAGCGCCTGAGACGGGGAAGGTATCCAACAAAAAATCCACGCGGTTGTGGGCATTTAAATATTCCATTAAAGAATCGTTTCCTTCCAAGAAAACGCGCTCTTGGTCCACGCCCAAGCTTTCAAAAATGCGCTGAAAATAAAGGCGCGTTTTGGGGTTTTTTGAGGGTTTTCTCATCCACAAAAGGCGCGTCTTGGGATTGTTTTTTAAAACCTCCGCCCACAAAGAAAGCGTTAAATTGCCCACCTTGTTGGGGTTATGAAATGCGCCAAAAGTGAGATAACCATTTTTGAAAAGGGGAAGGGGCAAAATTTTTGGGAAATGCTCGCGGTAAGCATAGCTTGCCCAGAGGTGCTGGGTGGGAAAAACGGTTTCAGAAAATTGGCGTTGGAATTGTTCATTGGGGCACAAAATGGAATCCAAAAAAATGTAATCCATTGTGGGAATGCCGGACGTGCCGTTCCAACCCAAAAAGGTGAGCGTCACGGGCGCGGGCTTTAAAGCGAAAAGGGACAAGCGGTTATGCAGCGTGTGACCGGATAAATCCACCAAAATATCCACGCGCTCTTGGAAAATCAGGCGCGCGGCGGCTTCATCGTTTAAAGCATAGATGGGCGTAAAACGCCGAAAAAGCACGCGCAATGCTTGGGTGACTTCATCTTCTGTTGAGTTGTTGGAATAGGCGTAAAGATCTACTGGCAATGCTTTCAAATGAAACAAAAAATCCTTTAAAAACGCCGCCACAATGTGGCGATTGAAATCCCCCGAAACAAAACCAATTTTGAGGCGCTTTTTTGGTTTTTTGTAGGAAGAAAAATCAAAGGGTAACGGCGTGCAATGGCTTTTCACGTAGTTTTGAAAAGCGTTTAACTGCGGGAGAAAATCCTTTAATTGATCGGAAAAATAATGCGCAAAGGAAAAACAATGCGATTGAAAATCAAAATTTTCGGGGAATTTGTCGCGCGCTTTTTCGGCAATTTTTTGCGATTCTCTTCCATCCACGGTGGACACGATTAAATTTTTGTAAATTTCAGGGTTGTTTTCGTCTTTTTCAAAAGCTTTTTGGGCAAAAAAACGCGCTTTCTCCAAGCGGTTTTGGCGAATCAATGCGCCTGCCAAATTGTTTAACACCACAGGGGAATCGGGCGCGAAAATTAAGGCTTTGCGCAGCAAACTTTCAGATAGTTGAAAATCTTTAAAATCGCCCACCTCCAACAAATTTTGGGCGTAATTGGAAAGGGATTCGGCATCATCGGGCAACAATTCTGCCGCACGTTGCATAAAGGGTAGTGCCACCTTTTTTTCTTTTTGTTCAAACAACGCCACACCCGCTGCTTTGTAGCCCAAAGGGTGGTTGGGATATTTTTGAATGAAACTTTGGGCAAGAGAAAATAATTTTTCCCAATCTTTTTGGGCGTGCGCACAAAAAATAGCTTCTTCTAAAAATGGAGGGGCGTTTAAATCTTCCATTTTTTTTAAAAAATCCACGGTGAACTTTCAAATTTTTTTAAAGTTTACCGTGGATTTTTTAGCAATTTTTCCAACTGAACCCTCAATTTTTCGTGGATGTTTTCAAAAGAACCGTTGCTCATCACCACAATGTGCGTGTTGCCTTGAACGCTTTGGATGATATTTTCCACCATTTCTTCCAAATCCCAAAAGGCGCGCGCTTTGTTGCCCAAAGGCTTTAATGCTGCTTGGGCGTCCCAATCCAAATGTTTGGCGTAACAAAAAATGCGGTCAGCCGTTTTTAAAGCACCCGGCAACTGGGCTTTCATTGTGCCCAATTTCATTGTGTTGGAACGCGGTTCAAACACCGCCAAAATCTGCGCCTTTTCTCCTGTTTTTCTTCTTAACCCTTCCAAAGTGGTCAAAATGGCGGAAGGATGGTGCGCAAAATCATCATACAAAACCACGCCGTTTTGGGAAAAACGCACTTCCATTCGGCGCTTGACATTTTGAAAGGTGGAAAGCGCACGTAGGCTTTCTTCCCAAGACACGCCCACTTTTTGCGCCGCACAAACGGCGGCGGCGGCATTTTGCCGATTGTGTTCGCCCAACAAATTCCATTTTGTTTTGAAAGAAAGATTTTCATCCAAATCAAAAAGCAATTCGCCTCTTTCATCACTTCCCCAAACCTTCAAATGTTCATCGTTAAAAAAGGAAAGTTGGCTAAACACACCGCGCTTTAAAACGCGCGAAAGCGCTTCGCTTCGGGCGTTGGCGATGATGTGGGCGTTTTGCGGGAGCATTCTAATTAAATGGTGAAACTGTGTTTCAATCGCGGATAAATCCGGGAAAATGTCCGCGTGATCCATTTCCAAATTGTTTAACACCAAAGTTTTGGGGTGGTAATGCACAAATTTGGAGCGCTTATCAAAAAAGGCGGTGTCGTATTCGTCCGCCTCAATCACAAAATAAGGGGAATTGGTTAAACGCGCGGAAACGCCAAAATTTTGCGGGACGCCCCCGATTAAAAAAGAAGGATTGAATCCTGCGCATTCCAAAATCCACGTAAGCAGTGCGCTGGTGGTGGTTTTGCCGTGCGTGCCCGCCACCGCCAAAACGTGGCGGTTTTTTAAAATGTTTTCAAACAACCATTGCGGACCGGAAATAAAGGGCAAATTTTCATTTAAAACCGCCTCCAACAAAGGGTTGCCGCGCTTAATGGCGTTACCGATGATAAAGACATCGGGTTTAAAGCTGATGTCTTCGGCATAATAGCCTTCACGCCAAGTGATCTTTGCCGCTTCCAACTGCTCTTTCATTGGGGAATAAAGGGCAAGGTCTGAACCCGTCACTTGGTGACCGGCGGCTTTTGCCAAGAGGGCCAAACTTCCCATAAACGTTCCGCCAATGCCCAAAATGTGGCAATGCATAGCCTTCCTTTTGATCAAAAAAGAGCATTTTAAGTTTTTCCACGGTAAAGCTTGAAAATTTTTTAAAAATTTTCCCCGTTCACCGCGGATTTTTATCGCAAAAACTTTTGGGTTAAAGCAATCAAGCCTTTCCCCAGTGTTGGGCGCAAGGCGGGGGAAAGGCAAAATCGCCCCAACAGCCGAAGCAGAGGGTTGAGCGAATCAGCAAAAAAGGCTTGGGGATTTTTTTTCAATTTGTTCAATAAGCGGGTTTTATAAGGTAAAGGTGGGCGAGAAAGAGGCTTTTTCTTTGGGGGCGCAGGTGGTGGAGAAACGGGTTTGGGTGGCGGAGCAGGCTTAGGCGCAGGTGGTGGAGAAACGGGTTTGGGTGGCGGAGCAGGCTTAGGCGCAGGAGGCGGTGGAACAAACTTCTTTTTATCCAACACTTCCCCATTTAATTCATAAGCCATTTTGGAAACGAAATCAAAGGCGGTGAGGTGTTGAATTTTCTTAAAATTGTCGGGTTTGGAATAAAACTTTGCCCATTGGCGCACGTAATCATCTGTTTTGGTTTTTAAAGCAAATTCTTGGCTCAACAAAAAGGCTTCTTCGCCCCAAATATCTCGGCAAAAGTTTTGAAAATTTTCATTAAACACAAAATGAACCGGACCGTAGGTGGAATTATCAAACAAGAAGTTTTCAGTAGCATCCACAATGTGGGTGCTCAAGCTCCGCGCCTGAGAGATCAACACCTGCGGACCTGAAAATACCCTACAAACTCGGTTAAAAACGGTTAAAAAAGTTCTCGGGCGACAAAACAAAGCCAGATGAGATGTTGTGCCTAAATTGCACGCAACCTTTTGGGCATTGTTTAAGTAGAGAATTTGTTCGGCAACACTAAATTTTTCCGGTGCTAAAACGTGAAAACCTAAACTTTGAAAAAAATCTTCAAAAACGTTTTCATTGACACATTGCACCTGTATTCCAACATTCCATTGCGTGCGTGTTAAATAAAGTTTGGGGTAAAAAGGCACTTCGGCTTTTTGCTTAGCGTTTTCAATGAGAGTATCAAAAATCAAGTTGTATTCTTTGGTGTAATCCCACCACGAATGCGCGCATTCTTCCGGCACTAAAATTTCTTTAAATTGCGTGGGCGATTCAATGATTTCATAACGTTCTTTTTCTAAACCCAATAATGTTAAAAATTGAGAGATAAAGCCGTTCTGCCCCCCCCCCCCCGCAAACCCCACGGGGTGGCAACAACAAACACGATTTTGCGGGAATCATTTGGGTTTTGTAAAAACCACCAGCTTCTGTTTAAACTGTCAATCAAACAATGCCCGAAATGGTCAACCAAAATTCCACCAAAAACCACTGATTCTTCACGCTGAATCAACTCTTCTTTCTTAACAGAATAAGCCTTCAAATAGCCAAACCAACCCGGTTTAAAGGAAGCATTCTCAGTGGTGCGCGTTAACCCTGCCACCCATTTGTTTTGGGAATCGCACACTCCGCCTGCATCACCTTTGGGCGGCAAAACAATACCGTTGGGAATGCTTTCTGCTTTTAATGTGCGCGGGGAAAAATAATCGCGTTGGAGCGCTTCATTCCAATTGTTTTTCTTCTTAATCCATAACGCCATTATTTTATCCTTTCCTTATTGAAAAACAAATTTCATTCATACAGCAACTAACTTCCTTTAATTTTTTTGTAAATTTCTTCGCAAACGTCTTGCTGATGATGTGGGACAAATAAAGAATTTAAAAACATTGAATTTTTAATGGTATTGTTGGCAAGATTATTTTCCAAAATAACAAGCAATTCTTCCGGGGTGTAAGCGATTTTGCCTGTTTGCTCCAAAGGAAAAATAAAATCTTTATAGGAATGAAGACCAGATTTGAATTGCGCAGCATCCGGTAAAAAATGAATGACTGGAATATTTAAATAGATAAAATCAAATTGAAATGATGAAAAATCAGTAATCAAAAGTTTATAATCCTCAAAATTTATATTATCAACGATTTTTATTTGCTGTGATTTGGTATTAAACAAATCTTTATACATTGAAAAATTCGGGTGTAGTTTTATATCCATTCTAATACGATGTTTTACTAATAATTCATTTAATCCGCTTCCGCTAATAAAAGAAAGAATGTTTTTATAATAACCTGATTCTTCAAATTTGCGACCAATAGATTCCCAGTAAGCTGTTGAAGCGCGTCTAACCAAATAATTGCGCCAAGAAGGCGCAAATAAGACGTTCTTTTGTTTTAATGAATCTTTTATTTTCAAATAGGTAAAACGTGGTTGACATGTTGATATAATATCGTTTTTCTTGTAATTTAATTTTTCATAAAAATAGCTTTCTTCAAAAAATGTGGATGCGATGATTTTATCCACAAACGGGGAACGATCTTTGGCGTATAAATTATCGCACTGCGCGTGCATAACACCATGTTGCAAATAAATTGTTTCAAAATTGATTAGGTCGTTATAATAAGTAAAAGCTTTGGTATAAGGAACAAATTGCGAAACAGCATTATAGCTGGTTAATATTTTCGAAGAAGTTATAAATAAAAGACGGTGTAAAAAGCTTTTAAATTTTATTGTGTGTAAGCGCTCCCAAAAGTTTAACCTTTTTCTCAATTCTTTTTTTTCGCCGAAATAAACATAAAACCTAAAAACACCATCCTTCTTTTTTAAATCGTGCTTGAATTGCAATAAGCCATTATCAAAAACATTGGTGAAATCACAATACAGCCAAATGGGGAATTTTTTGAAGAATTGAGCCAATTTGTATAAACAATACCTGCCGAAATGTTTATGGCGCAATGAGGATATGGCTTTTTTGTGTTTTTCTTTAACGTCATCATAGGCACGGGCTATCAGCATTCCTTGTGAAAATTCCAAAGATACCGGATTAGAAAAATGAATGAAATTTTTTGTCACTGAATTGATGTTGTTCCACTCTCTAAACCAATAGGAAACATTGAATGTTTTGCCCTCTACTTCAACAAAAAAATTGATTCTGTCATTCGGGTGGATTGTGATAGTGATTTCAAACCCCCAAAACACGCCTGTTTTTATTTTAGACCAAAACATTGAATTAGCGGATTCATACAAATCAATATAGATAGTTTTCCCGTTGATATCCATTTTTAAAATGGGTTTTTCTGTATAAGAGAAAATAGGCGATTTTAAAAATCCCATCAAAAACAAATTATTCCCCTTGATTCTTTCACGTTGAATCACCAAGGTTATGTTTTTGCCGTTGGTCTGGCTGATTAATGATATGAGTTTGCCACTATGGAGCATATTGCTTGTATCACAAAACCACCAAGCGCCGTCTTGAAGAATTGGAAACAACTTGTTTTTGCGTTTTAATCCGGCAACATAATATTTATGTTCCTCTTTAAGCCATTTGTTACAAAATATAAGTTCATTATCTATGGAATCAATTATTTTTTGCATATCTCCATCTAAAATTTCTGTTCCGCCATTTTTATGATAAGGAAAAAGATAATCTGCTTTTATTCTCCAAGATAGGTTATACAAAATAAGCGATTTACAATAATCATCCATTTTCTTATTGTTTTCCCCAATTTCTAAAAATCGGTGAAAACTTGAAATAAGCATATCGTATGAATAAAAAGGGTGATCAAAAGAAGCGGTCTTTCCGCTTGCATCTCTCGCATAAAAATACTTTGCGGTGTTGCACCATCCAATTTTACATTTTTCTTTCACGGTTTCCGTATTAAAAACTTGGTCTTCACTTATATCCAAGCTTTCATCAAATAAGATTTTTTTATCGTTTTTTACACAAACATTCATTGTTGTTTGCGAAAAACTGAATTCTTTTTCAACATCTATAATGCAATTTGTTTTTATACCCTTTCCCCTTTCCCCTTTTCTTATTTTCCCATTCTTCTTGTAATAAATATTGTAGGTAAGAATATCTACCTCATCGTATATGCTATCAAAATAGAGAACGATATCCAATACTGTATTGTCGGATATTGAATCGTCCGCATCCAAAAACAGAATATATTTACCTTTTGCTTGAATAATTCCACAATTTCGGGCAGAAGATACGCCAGAATTTTCTTTATTGATCAGAATGATATTATTATTTACAGCTTTATATTGTTCAACAATTAAAGCGCTCTTATCCGTTGATCCGTCATTGACGCAAATGACTTCTAAATTCTCAATTCCATACGTTTGATGGATTACCGAATCCAAGCATTCGCTGAGATATTGCTCTTTATTAAAAACGGGAATGACTATGCTCACAAGCGGCTTACCCATCACAAATTCTCCATAATCAAAGTTTTATACGGGGCGCGAAGGTCTTCGCGGAAGAGGTCAATCAATTCTTGGGCAGAAGAAAAGCTCTTTTTAAGGGAAACGATTTTGTTCAACGCGTTTTGCACCTTCGGTTTTTGGATGATTTGAAGGGCTTTTTCAAAATCCTTTTTCACGCTTCGGCTGCTCCCCAAGAGGGTTAAGCCTTTTTCCAAAACCAAGCGCGTGGGAACAGCCACCGCACTTTCTGTAACGCCCGCAAGCAACAAAACCCCTTTGGGGTTTAAATAATCCACCGCCTGATGAATGGCGGCTTGGCTGCCTAAACCGCCCACGCATTCAATGGCAACATCTATGGGAATTTTGTTGCTTTTGTCCGCCACGTTGATTCTCTTTTCCACAAAAGAAAATTGAATCAATTTGTCATCGTATTTCCCAAACACCGTAATGGGACATTCGGGCTTTAATTCTGTAAGCGTTAAAGCCATCATAAACGCCATTGCACCATCGCCCCAAATGCCCACATTGTTTCCAGAATGAAGGGGCGTGATGGCTTCTAATTTGCGCAGCGCCTGACAACAAACACTCATCAATTCCGTAAACACATAAGGCCAGACGGGCTCTTTTGGAATCTTCAACAATTCGCGCCGGTCAAACGCCATCACTTCTTGACAAAATCCATCCGCATTAGAAGAACGAAAAAATGCCCCTTTTTGGTAATTGCTGTCTTCTCCAAAGGATTCTAAGCCTCCCGGCAGCAACACACAAAAGCTCCCCGTTGGCAATTCTCCCAACGGGTCACGCAACACTTCGCCAATTGCCTCGTGAAACAACGCCAAAGGCAATTTTTGAGCCAAGACTTCCGGCGGGCGATTGCCTTGAAAATAACGTTGATCCGCCGCACAAATGGACAAACAACGTGGACGCACCAACACATCCGTTGGTTTGGGTTTTTCTATTGCAAAGCACGGCAGAAAAAGCCCCGGACGAATAAGGCGAATCACCTGTTTAATCATCAGCAGCACCCAACAAAAACGAAGCAATGCGCAAATCGTATTCCGTGGTGATTTTGATATTGAATTCATCGCCTTTCACCAAACCCACGGAAAGCCCGTTTTCTACCAAAATGCGCGCCGCGTCTGTGACTTGATAAAGATAATCGGGAGATAGTTTTTCATAGAGTTGCAAATAGGTGAGTCTGCGAAAACTCTGCGGGGTTTGTCCTTGATACATCCGTTTTCTATCTGGGATTTGGCAAATGGTAGATTGGTCTTCTGATTCCACAATGGTGTCCGTTGCGGGCAACACCGTATCCACCGCATCATAGTGTTTTAAAGCTTCAATGTTTTCTTCAATCACCCGTAAGGAAACAAAAGGACGCACCACATCGTGTGAAACCACGATATCGTCATCACTGACTGGAAAAACCGATTCAATGTATTTCACCGCTTGATAAAGCGATTCTTGACGGGTTTTTCCGCCTGCACAAATTTTGACCGCATTAAAACGCGCATCGCGCAGCACATCTTGGGCGTGACTCAGCCAAATGGCGGGCGCAGCCACAATGATGTGGTCAATCTTGGGGCAAACCAAAAATTTATCCACGGTCAAGCGCAAAATGGGTTCATTTTTAAGTTCCAAAAACTGCTTGGGCAAGGCGGCGGTTTTCATTCGGCTGCCCGAGCCTCCTGCAAGCAACACGGCAAAATTCATTGTGTTTTTCCTTTCATCAAGCTTTCAATGAAGGCAGTAAGCCGTTCGGAAGAATGCCCATCGCAAGCCGCCATTTGTTCTTGCCAAATTTTTTCGTAATGCACTTTTTTATGTCGACAAGCAATCAATGTTTGCAACAGACTTTCTTCATCAGCGCAAGTGCTTTCTGGGAAAACGGCATAGGGAGAAAAATAAAGTGGGCGTTCATTGCGTTGGTAATCTTCTAAATCAGGCACGTAAAAAACGATGGGACGCGCAAAAGGCAAAAAATCAAAAAAAATAGAGGAATAATCGGTCACCAACACAGAAGTGCGACTCAACGCCTCTTCTTGGGGAAGAGCAGACCAATCTTCCAAACCGTTTAAATCTTCTAAACATTCTTTTGGCACGGTGGGGTGGCTGCGAAAAACAAAACGCACCGCTTCGCCCAAAGCTTTGGAAAGTTTTGCTTTCAAGGCTTGCACATTGGGCAAAATGGGCATTCTTCTTTGATTTTGGACATTGCTGCGGTAGGTGGGCGCATAAAGAATGGTGTAGGTTTGGGGAGCTTCTTTATTGGGGCGAAGGAGGATTGAATCCATTCGGGGAATGCCCAAAACCAACATTTTTTCTAAGGGTAGACGAAAGGCTTGGGCGTAAATTTTTGCCGTTTCTTGGGAAGAACACACAAAATAGCCAATGCCGCTGTGTATTCTTTGAATGCGTTTTTCTTCACTTAAAACATCCCAATGAGGGCGCAGCGCGTGAAACCCCACTTTTTTGTAAGCACCGCCTGCGTGCCAACAATGAATCAAAATAGTGTTCTTGTGTGGATGAATGCGCGAAAAAGGGGAAGCCGCGTCAATCACTATCACTTTGGCGCGCGCCAAAGCGATGATCAACCTAAGCGAATTTTTCTTTTCCTGCGCGCGATGAAGCACACAATGGGGAATGTTTTGCTCGCGCAATTTTTGCGCTAAGGCGCTGATATTGTTGAATAAATCGTTGGGAGAAGAAGAAAGCAAAAGGATTTGATTTTGCTTTCCCAGAACGCACGCAAGACGATAAACGGCGTTTTCCGCAAGCTTACGGCAATGCGCTTTCCACTTCATACCCCCCCCCCCCCAAAAAA
>QLIP01107135.1_pt1 | contig 16254 bp, 11 predicted proteins | sample 1769771 | NCBI WGS metagenome assembly QLIP01 (sample SAMN09428762, study PRJNA476227) | Gut metagenome, whole genome shotgun sequencing project. | isolation source: cecum | host: Rhizomys sinensis | place: China: Jinsha town of Minqing, Fujian Province | collected 2013-09-23
CAAATATACTAAAAGTTTTTAGTATCACCAAATTTTGTGCAGGTCTGTTTTTACTTGACTACTTATTTGACTACTTATCCATATAAAGGTGGTGTAACAAAACCTCGAGTTACACCACCGATTGAGAAAGCTGTTCGTTTACTTCATCTTAAACATCACAGGCAAAGTGTAGCCCACTTTTACCGGCTTGCCATTTGAGTAGCCGGGTGTCCAGGCTGGCATGCCATTTATGAGGCGCAGGGCCTCGGCATCGAGGTCGGGGTCTACACCGCGCAGCACCGTGGCGTCTTTTACACTGCCGTCAGTGTCGATTGTAAACTTCACTATAACTCGTCCCTGCTTGCCGGCCTTCACTGCCGACTCGGGATACTTCATATTTGCCGACAAGTAGTCAAACATACCGGCATCTCCATCCGGGAATTCAGGACGAACCTCCACTTCTGCTGCAGCAGAAGTGGAGTTGTTGGCAGGCTGGGTCGGAGCTTGTTTTTTGGGCGCAACCTTATCGGGCGCTTCAGATGTTGAACCGGCCTTCATCTTAAACGTCACAGGCAGAGTATAGCTCACACTTACAGGCTTGCCGTTTGAGTAGCCGGGTGTCCATGCGGGCATGCCATTTATGAGGCGCAGAGCCTCGGCATCGAGAGCGGGATCCACACCGCGCAGCACTTTGGCGTCTTTTATACTTCCGTCAGTGTCCACTTTGAACGTCACCACCACTCGTCCCTGCTTGCCGGCCTTCACTGCCGCTTCGGGATACTTCATGTTTGCCGACAAGTAGTTATACATAGCGGCATCTCCGCCGGGAAACTGAGGCTTTACCTCCACCGTCCCCAAGACATCCTTCGCGTCGTCGGAGCGTTTGGCCGTAGCTTGTTTTTGTGCCGTTTTTGTCGTAACTTTGCGGGGCGTTTCAGATGTCAGAGTCATCGAGGCACTCATCGAGTCGAGGCGCGAGGCCACCGCAGGGTGACACACCGCACACGCCGCCACCAGCATGGCGGGCAGCAGAGCCGCGCTGCGCACTTTGCGCACGGGCTTGGAATTGGATTTTTGCATCATGGTGATACGTTTTTTAAGATTACTGTGATTCAAGCTGTTGGCAAGAGAGGGAAAGCTATTGCCAACGGCTTTTTTTATTAATAACATTTGATATTGGCGGGCATCGGCATTGGCCGAGAGCACATCCGAGTCGGCTTGATATTCATGCACATTTTTCAGCTCGTCGCGCAGAAGCCACGCCGCCGGATTAAACCACTGCACTATGCACACAAGTTGCATCAAAGTCATGTCCACCGAGTGCTTCCTCCGTATGTGCGCCAGCTCATGCGTCACAATCATACCGTGGTCGGCATCATAGTCGGCCCGATGCATCACTATGTAGCGATGCCAGCTCAGAGGCGCCGTAGGCGAGTCGGCGAGCACAACAACACTGCGTCCGTCGCCCGCGTCAACATGCTCTCCGCCCGATATTAGCCGATGCAGCCGCATATAGTCCACTGCCGTCAAAATCACCGCAATAGCCACACCCATATAATATATACCAACCACGACAAGCGGCCACACGGGAGCCGATACCTGCTGAGTCGCAACCCCCGTCGCATATCCGGCATCAAACACTCCAAGCTCTCCGGCATTGCTCGATGCGGTAGGCACCAGATCCATAGCCATTGCCACCGCGGCGGGCAGCACAAAGCACACAGCCGTGGCAGCGAGTATAAAGGTACGATTGAAGGCAATGAGTTTTTCACCCGACATAAAGTACTTATAACCAATATACATTGCCACAAGCACCGCCGCCACTGCAATGTTGTAAGCCACAAAAGTTCCCATACTGAAAAGTGTGTGTATTAGTTGGTGTTGTCTTCTACCATTTCAATAAGTTCGCGCAACTCCTCGGCCGATATCTTTTCGTCGCGCACCAGAGCCGACACCGCGCTGAAATAATCACCGTTGAAAAACGAGCTCACCACCTGCGACAGCGAGCCCCGACCCAGGTCGGCCTGCCGCGCCACGGCCTCATATACATAAGCCCCGTTGCGAGTGCCCACATGGGCCACCGCACCTTTGTCCACAAGTATACGCACCAGTGTCGACAGGGTGTTGAAATGAGGTCTCGGCTCGGGATATGTCTCCCGCAACTCCCTCACAGTCATGGCCCCATGCCACAGACGGGTCATTATCTCGGTTTCTTTCTCGGTTAGTTTTATATTGCTCATAACTATAACTAAAGTTTTAGTGACACTGCAAAGATATAACTAAAACTTTAGTTTTGCAAGTTTTTTCCAATAATTTTTTCAGAAAAAATATTGTTTCTCATTTCACACACTCGCGCATTGGCAATTCGTAGAGATTGTTTAAAAATTCTTTAATCTATCCTAAATATTTTTGTAATCTCGGCTAAGTAATTTTGCGGTATAAATTCTAATCAAATTATCACAGTTATTTTGAGACGTCTACTGCTCGGCGGCATCACGGCCGTCACCGTTGCATCCTCAGCCCTGGGTGCAGTCATCAGAGGCACAGTCACCGACCGCGAGTCGGGCGAGCCCCTCATAGGAGCCACCATCCAGAGTGGCAAAGCCGTTACCGTTACGGATATAGACGGTATTTTCACCCTTAACCTCAATTCCGGACGACATGACCTTACAATTAAATACGTGGGCTATGCCGATACAACCCTCACAGCCATTAACCTGCGACGCGACACCTTGCATGTAGCCGTTGCGATGCGGCCCGACATCCAGGCCCTCGGCGACATAACCGTTGTGGCCAATGTACGACGCAACACTGAGACAAGCCAGATTCAGGAGCAGAAAAACAGCTCGGTGGTGCAGTCGGGCGTTTCGGCACAGCAAGTCGAAAAGACTCAGGACAAAGACGCCTCCGAAGTTATAAGACGCATTCCCGGCATATCTATTATCGACGATAAGTTTGTCATGGTGCGAGGCCTGTCGCAACGCTACAACAACGTGTGGCTTAATGGCGGCGCAGTACCCAGCTCCGAGGCCGACTCACGTGCCTTCTCGTTCGACATCATACCCAGTTCGCAACTCGAAAACCTCACAATTGTCAAGAGCCCCGCTCCCGAGTATCCCTCCGACTTTACAGGCGGATTTATCCTCGTCAACACACGCCAGGAGGAGAGCCGCGACGGGCTCACCATCGGTATCGGAGCCGGTGTCAACGACCTCACCCACTTCAGAGAGTTCATGGGTTCACGCGGTCACTCGGCCATGCCGTCGCATAGCCTTACGACCTATGACGGATACCCCGACCGTATAAGCCTCACCGACAACAATTGGGTCAACGACTGGCGGGTACGCACCACCAAGCCCTTGGCCGACCTCAAGCTTTCGGGCAACTACACACATTCGTGGCTCCTGGCCGACGGTGCACGCACCGGACTCATGGCGGCTCTCAACTACGGCAGCTCATACCGCACGGTTCTCGACATGGAAAATTCGCTCTACGGCCCATACGACTTTTCGGGCGACCGTGAAGTCGCTCTGCGTCGAGCCACCGACAACCAGTACACTCACGACACTCGCCTGGGTGCTATGCTCAACATGTGGCTCCGCCCGGCAGCCAAGGGCAACTTCTACGAGTGGAAAAACGTGTTCAACCGCATCACAAAAGATCGCTATTCCGAGCGCCACGGATTTAACGCCCAGGCCGACAACATCAACGACATGGAATATTACTACTCCTCTCGTCCCACCTACAACACACAGTTTACGGGAAAGCACGACTTTGGCCCCAACTATCTCAACTGGAGCGCCGGATATGCATTTGCCCGACGCGACCTCCCCGACCGCAGGCTCATACAGCGCACCGATCGCACCGACCAGACCATGGGCATATATCGCATAAGCCGAGAATTTACACGCCTCGACGAGCACATAGCCAGCCTCAACGCCAACTATCGGCGCACGGCAAGTCTATTTGGCATACAACCCGTGTTCAAAGCCGGTGCATACGGCGAATACCGAACCCGCACCTACGACACTCGCCAGTTTCAGTACGGATGGCAGCCCGACAACTCTCTCCCCGCCGGTTTTATGTTCAACCCCGACGTGCAGGCCGACGTGCTCACCGATGCCAACTACGGACCTCATCGCCTGTATCTGTACGAAGAAGTCAACTTCCTTAACAACTACCGCGGACACCAGTCACAGGCCAGCGCTTATGCATCCGTAAACCTTCCATGGGAAAAATTCTCGATTTATGCCGGTCTTCGCTATGAATTCTGCCGCCAGGTACTCCGAATGAACACTCGTCAATACGAGCAGAGCCTGCACAGCACAACATACAACTACAACGACATATTTCCCTCAGTCAATGCCGTGTACCACATCGATCAGGGCAGCCAGTTGCGAGCTGCTTACGGACGCTCTACCAACCGCCCCGAGTTTCGCGAACTCTCTTCGTCGGTATACTACGACTTCGACCTTGGCAGCTCGGTTATGGGCAACGCCGACCTTCGGGCGGCCTACATAGACAATGTCGACCTGCGATACGAAATCTATCCGTCCAAGGGCGAGCAGGTGTCGCTGGCCCTCTTCTACAAACATTTCAACAGCCCCATTGAGTGGACCTACACCGTGGCCGGAGGCACCGACCTCATTTACAGCTTTGTAAACGCACGCGGAGCCAATAACTACGGAGTAGAGCTCGACCTGCGCAAGAGCCTCGACTTTGTGGGACTGCCCGACTTCTCGCTGTCGTTCAACGGCTCGCTCATACACAGCCGCGTAACATTCAATGCCGGCAGCAACAACATTGACCGCCCCATGCAGGGACAGTCGCCATACCTCATCAATACCGGCCTGTTCTACACCAATCAGCATAACGCATGGAGCGCCGCACTCCTCTACAACCGCATAGGACGCCGCATCATAGGTGTGGGCAACCGCTACGGCACAGCCTCCGACGGGTCATCGCGCAACATCCCCAACTCCTACGAAATGCCGCGCGACGTTCTCGACCTCTCCGCCTCCAAAAAGTTTGGACGCATGCAAGTCAAGCTCTCGGTACGCGACATCCTCGCACAGCGATACATGTTCAAGCAGATAGAGACTGTCACACACAACGGTGCCAATAAAACCATCGAAGAGATAACCCGCAGCTACCGCCCGGGACGCTCGTTCAACCTCACCCTGTCCTACGATTTCTAAAACACGCTACAATACATTACCCATATACATTCACAGTATGAAAACCAGTTTTAAAACACTCGGACGCCTCTTAACGGTTGGTGCCGTGCTTGCAGCCTCGACACTCATGAGCTCCTGCGACAAAAACACAGAAGACATCACAAACATCGTCGACCCCAACGTTACATACAAGGGCAACGTGGCCTACAGCTCGGGCATCCTCTTCAACCAGGGCAAGGAATTGGGCAACGGTTCACAGCACTTCCACTTCACCGGCGACGTGACCCTTCCCAAAGGTACATATCTCCTCAAGGGCTGGGTGTATGTCGACGCAGGCGCCAAGCTGCGCATTGCCCCCGGTACCGTAATCAAGGGCGACAAGCAGACAATGGCCGCCCTTATAGTCGAGCCCGGCGGATACGTCGAGATGAAAGGCACCCCCGAATCGCCCATAGTCATGACCTCGGCACAGGCTCCCGGTAGCCGACGTCCCGGCGACTGGGGTGGACTCATAGTGTGCGGACGCGCCCGCAACAATCAGAACACTATGCAGATAGAAGGCGGTCCCACAACAATCCACGGCGGAAGCGACGACAAGGACAACTCGGGCATTTACCAATATGTGCGAGTTGAGTTTGCCGGATACCCCTTCGACACCGACAAGGAAATCAACGGCATAACATTCGGCTCCGTTGGCAGTGGCACAGTCGTAGACCACCTGCAGGTGTCATACTCCAACGACGACTCGTTCGAGTGGTTTGGCGGTGCCGTAAACTGCAACTATCTTGTGGCCTATAAGGGTTGGGACGATGAATTCGACACCGACAATGGATTTAGCGGCAACGTAGAGTTCTGCCTCTCCATACGCGATCCCCGCATTGCCGATACATCGCAGAGCAACGGCTTTGAGAGCGACAACAACGCCAGCGGCGCCGAAACCACACCATTCACATCTGCCACATTCAAGCACGTTACTTTCATTGGCCCGATGACAGCCAAAAACACCGACTTCAAAAATTCGTCCGACTACATAACCGGTGGCAACATGTACCCCGACAACGGCTCGAAACTCGGCAAGTTTCAGTCGGCCATGCAGATACGCCGCAGCAGCAAACTCAATGCCGTTAACCTCCTCGCCGTGGGCTATCCCATCGGTCTGATTGTCGACGGCGAAAAGGGCAACACCGTGAAGTATGCCCAAAACGGCGAATTCCGCCTCGACAACATCATATTTGCCGGAATGGGCGTTGTGGGCTCCGACAAAAACAAGTCGTACGACGACACTTTCTTCGACTTTGCCACCGGCACCGCCGACCCCACACGCAAGTCTTTCTCGCACGAATTCTTCCTGTCAAATCCCTCTAACAAAGTTATGACCGAGGCCCAACTCAACCTTCAAGACCCCATGAAAACCGGTCAGAACTACTGCCCTGCATCAACCCTCAGCGATGGCAAGGGCGGCTATATAGGCGCGTTCAAGGACACTTCCGACAACTGGCTCAAAGGCTGGACCAACTTCGACCCCCAAAACACCGCATACTAAGAATCTGTTTATGAGCGGTGGTGCAACTCCCCCGTGAGTTGCACCACCGCTCTATATATTGGCCGCCCCGACATTGCAATACAAGAGCGCGTTTAAACTCTCTTCGCACTCTTGCAATTACAGAAAAATTTCCGTAACTTTACGCCAAATTTTGTAAATAAATCAATCCGTTTAATAACACACCTTAAATTTACCAAAACAAATGTCCAACCTGGTATTTTGGTTAGTACCATTCTCGGCAATCGTGGCACTTTGTCTCGCCTGGTATTTCTACCGCGAGATGATGCGCGAAAGCGAGGGTACCGACACCATGAAGCGTATCGCTTCGCACGTGCGCAAAGGCGCAATGAGCTATCTCAAACAGCAGTACAAGATTGTAGGAATCGTGTTCCTGTGTCTTGTGGTGCTTTTTTCAATTATGGCCTATGGTTTCCAGCTTCAGAATCCCTGGGTACCTGTAGCATTCCTCACCGGCGGTTTCTTCTCCGGCCTTTCGGGCTATCTGGGCATGAAGACTGCCACCAACGCCTCGGCACGCACAGCCAATGCCGCCCGCAATTCTCTCAACCACGGCCTCCGCGTGGCATTCCGTTCGGGTGCCGTCATGGGTCTTGTTGTTGTGGGTCTCGGTCTGCTCGACATTTCGTTCTGGTATCTGCTTCTCGACGCCGTTGTGGGTCTTGAAGGCACAGCCAAGCTTGCCATGATCACCACCACCATGCTTACCTTTGGCATGGGTGCTTCCACCCAGGCTCTCTTTGCCCGTGTGGGTGGCGGTATCTACACCAAGGCCGCCGATGTGGGCGCCGACCTCGTGGGCAAAGTCGAAGCCGGCATCCCCGAAGACGACCCCCGCAACCCCGCCACCATCGCCGACAACGTGGGCGACAACGTGGGCGACGTGGCCGGCATGGGCGCCGACCTCTACGAGTCATACTGCGGCTCCATCCTCGCCACATCGGCCCTCGGCGCCGCCGCCTACCTCCTCAGCGGCGACGAAGTGATGCAGTACAAGGCCGTTGTTGCCCCCATGCTCATCGCCGCCGTAGGCATCCTCCTGTCCATCATCGGCATATTCATGGTGCGCACCAAGGAAAACGCCACTATGAAAGACCTTCTTGGCTCGCTTGCCACCGGCACCAACATCAGCTCTGCCCTCATCGTGGGCGCCACATTCCTCATCCTGTGGCTCCTCGGCCTCGACAACTGGGCCCTCATCAGCTGCTCCGTAGTGGTGGGCCTCCTTGTGGGCATCATCATCGGCCAGAGCACTGAGTACTACACTTCGCAGTCCTACAAGCCCACCAAGCGCCTTGCCGAGAGCGGCAAGACCGGCCCCGCCACCGTTATTATCTCGGGCGTGGGTCTCGGCATGGTATCCACAGCCATCCCCGTTATCGCTGTTGTAGTGGGCATCATCCTCAGCTACTGGTTTGCCTCCGGTCTCGACTTCACCAATGTTGCCATGGGTCTCTACGGCATCGGCATCGCCGCCGTAGGCATGCTCTCCACTCTCGGCATCACTCTCGCAACCGACGCCTACGGCCCCATCGCCGACAACGCCGGCGGTAATGCCGAAATGAGCGGCCTCGGAGCCGAAGTGCGTCGCCGCACCGACGCCCTCGACTCGCTCGGCAACACCACCGCCGCCACCGGCAAGGGCTTCGCCATCGGCTCGGCCGCTCTCACCGGCCTCGCGCTCCTCGCATCGTACATCGAAGAAATACGCATCGGCCTCGAACGCCTCGGACACACCACCATCCAGCTCGGCGACCGCGTGGTCAACCTCCACGAAATGAACTTCCTCGACTTCATGACCCTCTATGAAGTCAACCTCATGAGCCCCAAAGTACTCTCCGGCATGTTTATCGGCTCCATGATGGCATTCCTCTTCTGCGGCCTCACCATGAACGCCGTGGGCCGTGCTGCCTCGCACATGGTCGATGAAGTGCGCCGTCAGTTCCGCGAAATCAAGGGCATCCTCGAAGGCAAGGCCGAACCCGACTACGCTCGCTGCGTGCAGATTTCCACCAAGGGCGCTCAGCGCGAAATGGTATTCCCCTCGCTTCTCGCCATCATCGCCCCCATTGTCACCGGCCTCATCTTCGGCGTTCCCGGCGTGCTCGGCCTCCTCGTGGGCGGTCTCTCTGCCGGCTTCGTGCTCGCCATCTTCATGGCCAACTCCGGCGGCGCATGGGACAATGCCAAGAAATACATCGAAGAAGGCAACTTTGGCGGCAAGGGCAGCGACGTGCACAAGGCCACAGTCGTGGGCGACACCGTGGGCGACCCCTTCAAGGACACCAGCGGCCCCTCGCTCAACATCCTCATCAAGCTCATGTCTATGGTGGCCATCGTTATGGCCGGCCTCACAGTGAGCTGGAGCCTCTTCTAACGAATTTCACTCCCCCCAAAAAAATACATCCCGCACCGCCACTCGCAGTGCGGGATAATTTTTTTCAAAAAAAATTTGCATACTCGTGAACCATTCCCACCATTTGCGCGTTTACATTATACAAAGCACATCAGTGCTTATCCCTCTTGTAAGAAAAATGTGATAATGATTGGTTTATATCTAAAAAGGCGGCGCCGTGAGGCAGTCGCCTTTTTGGGGCTTATAGGATTTAGTCCGATTCAAAAAAAACTTCTTTGTTATTACCGATAAATTCCTTACTTTTGCATCATAATTCTAACACCGTCACACACATTATGCTCGTCAAGACCTATGGCGCCGCAGTGCAAGGCATCGACGCTCTCATAGTCACTATCGAAATGACCCTCGAACAAGGCTTCCAGTTCTGCATGGTAGGACTGCCCGACACCGCCGTCAAAGAAAGCCACCAGCGTGTCATGTCGGCCGTCAGGGAGTGTGGATATGAGCTCCCCCGACGCAAGAGCGTGGTCGTAAATCTCTCGCCTGCCGACGTCAAGAAAGAAGGCGCCGCCTATGACCTCCCCATCGCCGTGGCCATGCTCGTGGGCAGCGACGCCATTCAGGCTCCCAACCTCGGCCAGTATCTCATCATGGGCGAGCTCTCTCTCGACGGCTCAGTGCTACCCATCCGCGGTGCCCTCCCCATGGCCATCGAAGCCCGCAAGCAGGGTTTCAAGGGCATGATTCTGCCCTCGGCCAATGCCACCGAGGCCGCCGTGGTCAGCGACCTCGAAGTGTACGGTGTCGACAATCTACTGCAGGTCATCGACTTCCTGCGCGGCGCAGCACCCATCGACAGGGTCGATTACGACACCCGCGCCGAGTTTGCACGCGAGCAAGCCCAGTTCGACTTCGACTTCAGCGAGGTCAAGGGACAGGAAAATGTTAAGCGAGCCTTTGAGGTGGCCTGCGCCGGCGGCCACAACATCCTTCTCGTGGGCCCTCCCGGCTCGGGCAAGTCTATGCTCTCCAAGCGCCTTCCCACCATCATGCCCCCGCTCACCCTCGCCGAGGCCCTCGAAACCACCAAGATACACTCCGTGGCCGGCAAGCTCAAGCGCGGTTCCAAGCTCATGACCACCCGCCCATTTCGGGCACCACACCACACCATCTCGCCCGTGGCCCTCGTGGGCGGCGGCGCCAACCCCATCCCGGGCGAAATATCGCTCTCGCACAATGGAATTTTGTTCATGGACGAGTTCCCGGAATTCCCTCGCACAGTCCTCGAGGTGCTCCGTCAGCCGCTCGAAGACCGCGTTATCTCCATAAGCCGCGCGCGATATGCAGTCGAATACCCCGCCGGATTCATGCTCGTGGCGTCGATGAACCCCTGCCCCTGTGGCTATTACAACCATCCCACCAAGGAGTGCACCTGCCCGCCGGGAGCCGTCAACAAATATTTGGGACGTATTTCGGGCCCCCTCCTCGACCGCATCGACATTCAGGTCGAAATCCTCCCCGTGCCGTTCGAAAAGCTTGCCGGAATGTCCGACGGCGAGAGCAGTTCGGCCATCCGCCAGCGCGTCATCAGGGCCCGTGCCGTTCAGGCCGCCCGATTTGCCCACGAGCACCACATCCACAGCAACGCCCAGATGAATGCCCGTCTCATCGCCCGCTGGTGCACCCTCGACGAGGCCACTATGAAAATCCTGCGCGGTGCCATGACCAAGTACGACATGAGCGCTCGTGCCTACGACCGCATACTCAAGGTGGCCCGTACCATTGCCGACCTCGACGGCTCCGACAGCATCCTCCCACACCACATGCACGAGGCCATCTCTTACCGCAACCTCGACCGCTCAAGCTGGGGCACTATCTAAACACGCTCCAATTCAATACGGAAAGTAGTCCCTGTAGGTGCGATTGTCGACGACGATTTCACACCGATAGTGCCGCGGTGATACTCGGCCACAATGCGTCGCGCCAATGCCAGACCCAGCCCCCAGCCGCGGCTCTTGGTAGTGTAGCCCGGCTTGAAAATTGTTTTATACTTATTGCGGGCAATGCCCTTGCCGGTGTCGGCCACCTCGATATATGCGCGGTTGGTGTCGTCGCATCCGGCCGTCACGGTTATAAATCCCACCCCGTCCATTGCATCCACGGCGTTTTTTATCAGATTTTCCATAACCCACTCAAACAGAGGCACGCACAGATTCACCTGCGTGTCGGCTCCTTCGGCGGCCTCATAGGTGAGTTTTATGCGACTCGACACGCGTGTGGCCATGTATCCCACCGATTTCTGCACCACTTCGCCCAGCGCCACGGGGGTGAGTTGTGGCACCGAGCCAATCTTTGAAAATCGCGACGCTATCGTGCTCAGACGCATCACATCCTTGTCCATCTCGGCCACCGTCTCGGCATCGAGTCCCATGTCGGGCAATAGTTGCATCCATGCCATGAGCGACGATATGGGGGTGCCCAGCTGGTGGGCGGTTTCTTTCGACAGGCCCACCCACACCTTGTTTTGCTCGGCGCGCTTGGTCGAGAGCACTGCAAAGTACACCACCAGCACAAACGCAAGCATCACGGCTATAACAACATAGGGATAAAACTGCAGTCGCTTGAGCATAGTCGAGTCTTCGTAATACAGAAACTGCGACCCCCCGTGAGGCAGTGCTATTTCTATCACGTGGTGCGACTCGGCCAGGGCCGCCAACCGCTGTTGCAGAAACGCGGCGTTGTGCTCCGACAGCGCCCCGGGATTGAGACTGTCCACCGGTTCGGGCAGAGCAAAGTTGCGGTGTTGCAGTATGTTGCGCCCGCTGTCGGTGAGCAGCACGGGTATTGTAGTATTCGACTCAATGATATGTAGCGGAAAGTCTATGTCGGCCACCGTGTCCGAGTCAAACGATGCTATGATGGTGCGGGTGGCGTCGGCCCATATCTCCATGCGCTCGCGTTCCTGCACCGACAGGTCGCGCACCAGGCTTGTCGACACGTAGAGAAATACCGCCGCAACTGCCGCCGCAGATATTAGAAACAGTATTTTCCCGTATCGCATAATTTGCTGTGTGTTAATGTTATAACAGCGACACTCTTACCAGCTCAATCCTCGTGGCCGAGGTGTTGAGTATGTCAAACCGGTAGGGGGGCAGTACGATTTCGTCGCCCTGCGAGGGTATGGTCCCGGTTGAGTGCAGCAGATAGCCGCCAAGTGTCTGATAGTCGTCGCTTTCGGGCAGGTCGAGGTGAAATTGCTCGTTGATGTCGGCAATCTCGCATCGGCCCGAAAATTCATACACCCCCTCGGCCACCTGGCGGGCGGTGTGGCGCTGTTTGTCGTGTTCGTCCTGTATGTCGCCGAATATTTCTTCCACCAGGTCTTCGAGCGAGAGTATGCCGGCCGTGCCGCCAAATTCGTCCACCACCACGGCGAGCGACTTTTTCTGCTGAAGCATCCTGCGCATCATCTTGTTGGCCAGCAGGTTTTCGGGCGCGTAGAGCACTGGCTTTATGCGTGTGTGCCAATCGACGGTGGGGTCAAACAGCTCTGACACATGGATATAGCCCACTATGGTGTCTATGTCTTCCTTAAACACCAGTATCTTCGACCGTCCCGACGTGGTAAAGAGTTCCGACAGCTCCTCGCGCGACGTGGTGTCGATATTCACCGCCACCACCTCGTTGCGCGGTGTCATGCAGTCGCGCAGACGCGTGTTCGAAAAGTCGAGGGCGTTTTGAAATATCTTCACTTCGTTTTCCACCTCGCGGTGTGTCTCTTCGAGTTCGTCGATATTGTCTTCGATAAATTCGTTGAGCTCGCCCACCGAGATGAGTCGCAGGTGCGACTGCGAGGTCTTAACGCCCACCATGCGCATCAGCAGGCGCGACAGAGCCGTCGCAAACCACGATATGGGATAGAGCACCAGATAAAACACAAACACCGGCAGGGCAAATATCTTGAGCGATGAGTTGGGGTTGATGCGAAATATCGTCTTGGGCAGAAACTCGCCCGTCAGCAGTATCACGGCTGTCGATATAAATGTCTGAGCGGCAAGTACCAGAGCCGAAGAACTTATCCACTGCTCCAGCCACGGCTCCAGCAGGGCGGCCGCACCCATGCCGTATACCACAAGCATTATGTTGTTGCCCACAAGGATGGTCGATATGAAAAATTCGCCGTTGGAATAAAATTTCTTGATGATGCGGGCAATGAGGCCGCCGCGCGCCAGGTCGAGTTCGGTGCGCACGCGGTCAGATGTCACAAAGGCTATCTCAACCCCCGAAAACAGGGCCGAGAAGGCAAGCGATACGAGCGACAGTATGAGCCAGGGCATTGTATTGATTATGTGATGATTGATGAGTAGTTACTTGGCTGGTTTTATCTTCATGGGCCTTATGGCTTTCGGGCCGTTGTTGGCCGCCGGTACGGCGGGAGCCGCGGCGGGTGCGGGTGCAGGCACCGCCGCTGGTGCGGGTGCCGCGGTCGGAGTGGGAGCCGCAGGGGGTAGGGGGCCGGTCTTCGGACGGTTCACCGGTATGATGCCCGTGGGGCGGTTTACGGTATATTCCGTCATGTCCTGATTCGACTCAAATCCGTAGCCCTCAATGATATGGCTCGACCTCACTATGTGTATGAACGAATCCGAATACACCATCTGCCTCACCTGGTCCCAGTAGAGTTGCTGGGTGAGGAAGGTGTCGCGCAGCACGTTCACCATCGCCACATGGCCGTCGAGCCGCCACAGGCGTCGGCGCGAGAAGTAGGTGGCCGAGTCGCAGCTCATGTTGGCCGCCGGACGCAGGTTGCGGTCATACTGCTCCAGCTCTATGCCCCCGGGAAACTCCCAATGGGGCTCGTCGGCGTCCTCAAACATCTGCCACACGGGTGTCGTTATGTGATAGCGCGTATAGCCCGAGTCGGAGATAAATGTCGACACGTCGGTCGTGGTCATCGTGGGCACCGACGCGGGGTCCACGTTGCGCACAAACGATTCGCGCTCCTTGCGACAGCTCCACACGGAGGCCGCAACAAGTATCGCGAGTAGGGTGTAGGGCAACCGACGCATCTGACTATTGCTCTGATTTATTAATAGATACGGCTCTTGCGGAACCACATCTCGTTGAAGTTCACACCCAGCGTCAGGTTCAGATAATTCTCCTTCACCAGCGGGTTGGGAGTGGCCTGACGGTGCAGCCAGCCTAAGCTCACGCTTATCACCGACTTAAAGCCCGGCACGGGCAGGCCCAGACCCATCGACGCGCCGTATTCACGCACGTTGTTGCCCTTCACCATCAGGTAGTCGTTGGTCGAAAAGGCACCGGCGCGATACTGTATGCGGTCCAGATACGAGCCGCGCGCCGACGGCTGATACTGAGCGCCCACTGCAATCTTGGTGCGGTTGGCCAGCGCACCGGCCACGCCGTTGAATTTCACCTTGCTCCAAGGCTGATACGTATAGTCGGCCTCGAGCATCCAGCGGTCGCCGTGAGCGTAGTTTATACCCGCGCCATAGCTTTCGGCCAGGGCATAATTGCTGCCGATGGTGGCCGACAACGAGCTCTGCTCGCTGGTGTTCGAGCCCACCACGTTATAGGTATAAGTATTGATTTTACCGGCAAGGTCCTTGGCCGGGCTGTACGTAAAGCCCAGTGTAAGGCGGTCGTTGCCTATGGGCTGCACATACTGCACACCACCCTGCAGGCGGTAGTCGCGCACCTGCATTTCGTGCTGATACAGAGAGGTCTCGCTCGACGACACCACGGCATAAATATCATTCTGCAGATTGCCGAAGAGATACGACATGTTGGCACCCACGCTCAATCCGCCCACAAGGCGCACCGCGAGGCCCGCATAAGCCTGATTGATGGAGCCCTGACCGTTGCGCACAGTGTAGCCGTTGTCCACCTTGTTGTTGAAGTCATAGCCCACGCTCGTATACGGCAGCACGCCCAGGCTCATGCCCACACGCTTGCTCAGCGGAAACTGCATCGTGATATAGTTCAATCCGCCGGTCAGTTGCTTTTCCGACAGGCGTTTGCCGTCGCTGGCAGTTTCATTTGCCCACTGCGAGCGCAGATTCATACCCATGTCAAAGAGGAAGGTCAGCGAGTCGATGCGGGCATACGAAGCCGGATTCATCACATTGATCTGACGACCCGACGACATGGCATAGCCCACACCGCCCATGGCACTCTGAGCCGAGGTGGCATTATCGTTGAGTATACCGTAGCCAAAGCGAGAGTAAGGCGACACGGTCGAATTTTGGGCGCTTGCACCGGCAGGCATCATAGCCGCCGCAAGAACAGCCAGAGAGGGGAGAAGGGTTTTAAAGGCTTTCATTGTAATCTAAAATGCGGTTCAGACCGATGAGCACCAAGTGAGGCTCAACGGCAATTGGTGTGGAGATATGAGGAGTTATAAGACTTGCCGCTCCGCCCGTAAGTATCACATCTACAGGCTGCGACTCGGTTAGACAATGTCGATAGTACTGCAACTCGCCCACCACTCCGCGCACCGCACCCGAGCGCAGTGCTGTCGCAGTGTCATACCCCCACCGGGGCACGTCACCGTCGGTTTCCACCAGCGGCAGGGCGCTCGTAAAGTGATTGAGGGCCTCAAGGCGCATAAATATGCCCGGCGCTATATTGCCGCCCACAAACCGCTCGCCCCCGCGCACCACATCATACGTGATGGCAGTTCCCATATCAACCACCAGACAGGTAGCCCCGGGCGCCACCACAGTTGCACCCACAGCCGCCGCAATGCGGTCCGGACCAAGAGTTTGCGGAGTGCGGTAATCAATCGTCAGAGGCATCGGAGTCCAGGCGTGAAGATTTATCACGCGACCCGCCACCGCGCCCAGCAGCTCGGCCACCTCATCATCCCCCCTGCGACGGGTAGAGCAGAATATAGCCGAGTCAACATGCACGCAATCACCCAAAAAACGGCGCACGTCACCCTCCGCCACACTGTGCAGCGTAACAGGTGCATCCATGACATCATCATGCCACAGCGCCATCTTCACCGACGAATTACCCTCGTCAATTGTAAGCTTTGTTGCCATACACCGACAAAGTTACAAATTTTTTTTCAATATAAGTAAGCTTTGATAATTAATTTATAATATATCGAAGCCCCACACCACCACACAGCCCTCTCGGACGCGTCCGATACGTCC
>QLIP01057433.1_pt1 | contig 16251 bp, 11 predicted proteins | sample 1769771 | NCBI WGS metagenome assembly QLIP01 (sample SAMN09428762, study PRJNA476227) | Gut metagenome, whole genome shotgun sequencing project. | isolation source: cecum | host: Rhizomys sinensis | place: China: Jinsha town of Minqing, Fujian Province | collected 2013-09-23
CCGTTTGGTCGTGTGAGTTCGAGTCTCATCCTGGACACTAAGCCGAGTGATTTCACTCGGCTTTTTTATTACCCCACCATTATCTCGCACACCCCATCTCCGCCCCCACCCTTCCCAGCACCGCGCCCACCACCCCTCTCAACACCGTGCCCCAACCACTCCTGCTCAGCACGGCGCTGCCCATCCCACTCAGCACCGCGCCCTCCCCTACACCTGCTCTGCCCCGCGCTGCCCACCACACTCAGCACCGCGCCCTCTCCTACACCTGCTCAGCACCGCGCCCCCACCCCACTCAGCACCGCGCCCTCCCCTACACCTGCTCAGCACCGCGCTGCCCACCCCACTCAGCACTGCGCCGATGGCCGCAAGGCCGAGGTCTTGCCCCTCTGTCTCTGGGGCAATCCAAAATGAAGCGGCGACCCTCTTTACAGACGGCCGCCGCAGTTATTGCTATGTCATTTGTGCTTATGAAAGCGGAGCGAGCTTAACTGTGAAGTGACGCATAAGCTCTGATTCCCACAGAATCTCAACGCCGCGCTTAATTTCGTGGCGGCGGTCATATACGTTCTTCAGCGCTGCTGCAATCACATCCATGTGATTGTCGGTATATGTACGACGGCAAATGCAGAGACGAAGGAAGTCATTCCCCCCGAAGCGATTCTCGCGAGTTACCGGATCGCGGTCGGCAAGCAGATAACCAATTTCACATCCACGCACACCTGCTTCAAGATACAGTTCAATTGCAAGACGCTGTGCAGGGAACTCTTCAACAGGGATCTGCTCAAGCACTCGGTCGGCATCTACAAAAATTGCATGACCGCCAACGGGACGCTGATAAGGGATTCCATACTCATCGAGCTTCTTTGCCAGATATTCCACCTGATGGATGCGAGTCTGGAGCATGTCAAATTCAGTATTCTCGTCAAGACCAACTGCAAGTGCAGCCATGTCACGACCGTTCATACCACCATATGTAAGGAACCCTTCAAAAGGAATCACAAACCGTTTTGCACCTTCGTAGATATCCTCCCAACGGGTTGCAATAAAGCCTCCCATGTTCACGAGACCATCCTTCTTAGACGACATTGTCATGGCATCAGCATAACTGAACATCTCGCGGCAAATCTCTTTGATGCTCTTATCCTTAAACTCAGGTTCGCGAACCTTGATGAAATAAGCATTTTCTGCAAAACGGGCAGAATCGAAGACTACGCGCTTGCCAAACTTGTCTGCGACCTTGCGCACTCCGCGGAGATTTTCCATTGATACAGGCTGACCACCAGCGGTATTGTTTGTTATGGTTACGATGATGAATGGAATTTTATCTGCATCTGCTTCGAGTACAGCCTCAAGTTTTGCAAGGTCTACATTACCTTTGAACGGTACTTCGAGCTGAGTATCCTTCGCCTCATCGATAGTGCAATCCACGGCAAACGCCTTGCGAACTTCGATGTGACCTTTAGTTGTGTCAAAATGAGAGTTTCCCGGCACAATGTCGCCAGCCTTAACCAGGTGCGAGAAAAGTACGTTTTCTGCAGCACGCCCCTGATGAGTAGGAATCACATAGTCAAAACCTGTGATGCGACCAATAGTATCCTTTAATTCATAGAATGAACGAGCACCGGCATACGACTCGTCGCCAGTCATCATTGCGGCCCACTGACGGTCGCTCATAGCTCCTGTCCCCGAGTCGGTAAGACAGTCGATATATACAAACTCCGAACGAAGCATGAACAAGTTGTAATCAGCCTCCTTCAACCACTTTTCGCGTTCCTCGCGAGTACTTTTTTTGATGGGTTCAACCATCTTAATTTTCCATGATTCTGCAAATGGAATTTCCATCTCTTTTAGATTTTATTGTTATTTTGTAATTATTTTCTCAACATAGTCTCTGTTTAACTCTGGCGTTTGCGAGCACAATGTGCCTGCAACACACACTTCAGTTTCATATGCCATAACAACATCTATTTGCTGATACATATAAGAAACTATCGGTAGCCAATTAACTTCGTTGCTGAACTTGGATATTAGCCAACCCAGCAAAATGTATAATTTGCGTTTATTTTATGTAAAATTAGCACAATCCTTTCACTCTACAAAACAATTCAATGATTTTTTTCACATTTAAGACCACGCACCAAAAAAAACGCAAAATTTGGTGGATTCAGCAAAAGTTTTTAACTTTGCAACGCAATGGTAACTCGCAATTGTCAAGAGCGACAATGCATCTTTAGAAATTGTTTAAACAACTTCTATAATAAAAGATACCGAGTTAAAAAGGGAATACGGTGAAAATCCGTAACAGTACCCGCTGCTGTAAGTTCCGCGTTGGTCCACAGCCAACAAATGGATTCAGATATCAAGCCACTGACCGAAAGGTTGGGAAGGGATTTGAATCCGGAATAAGTCAGAAGACCTGCCATTACCGCTAAGTGATACCGCTCACGGGACTATGAGCCAAGGTCTGGATATGGAATAAGACTTATTCCCACCTTTACATTGTTGTAAAATCCACTACCATCAGTATAATCCCGTATGAGCTGTATCGCAGCTTATACGGGATTTTTTTATGCTAATTGAATACAACAATGCAACTTATTTTCAAAGATATACATAGTGTAGCCTTAACGCTAATTGCCGTTCTATCCCCTTTTGCGGCGGTGCAGGGAATGGAGCCTACTGATACTGCCACTGCCATATTAAATGAGATAACTGTGACAGCATATCACAAACCGATTGTAACGGGTCAGCAACTATCGGGACAAAAGCTTCAATCTCTATCTTCAACTTCAATAGCCGACGCACTGAAATATTTTGCCGGTGCACAGATAAAGGATTATGGCGGATTAGGTGGATTGAAAACAATTAATGTTCGTTCATTGGGAGCTCAGCATGTTGGTGTATTTATCGATGGAATCAGAATCACCAATGCACAGAACGGCACCGTGGATCTGGGTAAATATTCTCTATCTACACTTGAATCAATATCTCTGTATAATGCCAATCGCCTTAACTATTGCCAGTCGGCATCGGAATATGCATCGGGAGCTACGGTATATATGCAAACCAGGCGACCGACAACCGATTCAATTACTTTATTGGGTGAGATTGGTTCATTCGGCACATATCGCGGACGGATGAATCTTCAAATCGCGCGCAAATATTTGTCGGGATTTATCGATGGTGAATATCTTTCCACACGTGGCAACTATCCATTCAGATATAAATCGAAATATGAAGACACTGTCGGCGTGCGTAAAAACTCCGATATAAAATACTTGCGTATGGAGGGGGCATTATTTTACAAAGGGGTGTCCTCTCATTACTACCTATACTCGTCGGAGCGTGGTTGTCCCGGTGGGATAGTGCGCCGACTATCAGATAAATATACCAACATCGGACGTGAATGGGATACCGACATCTATGCTCAAGCCTCGTGGTCAAAGAAATTGAGCGAGGTGCAAACCATTAAGATTAATGGAAAATATTCGTATGAATATCTTCGCTATAACACAAACTTCCCTGAAAATCAGAACACAGCCAAAGTCGACAACCATTATTGGATGCACGATGCCTACACAGCTCTATCTTATGCTATCGGTGGAGAATGGTGGAGCGCAAACGCAGGATATGATGCAAGGGTATCCTGGCTTGATGCCGACCTTAAGCGCTTCTCGCCTGTAAGAAGACTGGATCAAAAAGGTGTAATCGCATTGCAGGGAGGTTGGAGAGGTGCGCAAATAGCCACGTCTCTTTTATATCAGCATTATCGCGACTACACTGCAATTAAGGCCGGAGCTGCCGACCCCCTGTCTAAATTCACCCCCGCGATAAACTTAAGCTACAATCAAGGTGGATTTGGTATAAGGGGTTGGTACAAAAATATATTTAGAGTACCCACTCTCAACGACCTGTATTATACACAGATAGGCAACCGCAATCTGAAACCGGAGTATACCACTCAATGGAATCTTGGAACGGAATACAACGTTGTAATGGAAAGTGTAAACTTGCATGCACAAGCCGACGCCTATATCAATCATATCACAAATCGAATTGTGTGTCTGCCACTTAAAGGAACATATACCTGGTCAATGATGAACTATGGCAGAACATATTGCCGTGGGGTGAATGCTACTCTACAAACGGAATATTCAAAATCAGATTGGAGCTTGAATCTGCTTTATTCACTCACACTGCAGAACGATGTGAATCGTACAGACCCGGAAGATGAAGATACATACGATATGCCAATATGCTATTCTCCTAAATATTCAAGCGGTATAACTGCAGGGTTGGGATGGCGCAATTATTCTCTTACCGTATCCGAACTCCATGTTGGGAAGAGAATATGGTCATATGCCGACCCAGAAGATATTCTCGCTCCATACGATAATATCGACTTAAAACTAATTGCAAAATGGAAACGAATAATAGCTTCGTTTGAGGTTAATGACCTGCTTGACGTTCAATATGAACACATTCCGCGCTATCCAATGCCGGGAAGAAGTGCCCGCTGCTCTATAACATTCACAATATAAAACCTCCAAAATTCAATAGAATGAAAGTAATAAAATTCTTAATGCCCATCGTGGCAATAATAATCCTATCATTATCTGCCCCGGCTCGGGAACGGCTCATAATTTTAAACGAAGGAAACTGGCAGGCCGACAATGGACGCCTGTCATATTTTGACAACGGCAAGATTATTAGCAACCAATGGTTTCGTGATGTAAATGGCTTCAAACTCGGAGACACACCTAACGATATCATCCAGATTAACGACGGACTTCTTGCCATAGCCGTTAACTGGTCCAATCTCATACAGTTTATCAACCCTGAGGGGAATGCGGTAGCCACAACTGAAGATATCCCCAACAATCGCCGACTGGCCACTGACGGGCGTTACCTATATGTTAGCTCATACGGGCACGAATGTGAAACAATAAATGGAAACATGGAGTTCACAAAAGGGTATGTTGCAAAAATTGACACCAAGACCTTCAAAGTAATCGCGGCTGTTGAAGTGGGATACGAACCGGAAGGTATTGCTCTATACAACGGCAAATTGTTTGTTGCCAACACCGGAGGATACTCCGCTCAGGAAGATCATGACTATGAATCTACCATCAGCGTGATTGATGCAAACACGATGCAGGTTATCCGCACTGTCGATACCGGACAGATAAACCTTTATGGAAAAATGACGCAGTCCGGGGAGTATCTTTGTGTCAACTCACCGGGCGATTATTACAAAGTGCCGGCTGCCATTGTGATAGTGGATTGCAAAGCGATACTCGATAATAAGAGCGATAACGAATGTGTAAGACTTATTACTGAGATGGCTGCCACCTACAGCACCACGGATAGAAATGGTAACATATTCGCCCTTGGCAGCTCATACTCCTTTCAAACCGGTAGATATGAATTCAATTACTCGGTTATCAACCCCTTTTTGGTATTTGAAAGCAATGGCGCTGAAGGTATTGATGAGGATATGCCCGGCACATTGATGGAAGACCTTAAAAACCTCTCGATGCCTTATTCGCTATATATCAATCCCTACAGCGGATATATCTATGCTACTGATGCAGCTTCCTTTGCCGCAGGTGGAACCCTCTATCAATGGGATCCGGAGGGGGTCTTTATCGGTAAACATAAGGTGTATATCAATCCCGGGACGATAATAGCACTCAAGGATGGTGTATCAAGCGGCATTTTAGAATCAGTCAGCAACGGAAAGAACTCCAAATCCACTATCTATAATTTGCAGGGGATGCCGGTTAGCAACCCCATCAATGGAGAAATATACATAGTCAACGGAAAGAAAATTAAATACATTAACTAATCTAATTAAAACAATGAAACTGAACAAGAACTGTCTGCTGGCAGTAGCCCTAATGCTGGGAGTCTGCACGGCAGAAGCGGCTCCGGTAAAGGTGACGATGAATGCCACATCACCCACTATGTCGCTCAGCCGCAAGGGGGAAAGCTCTCCCGTTTCAATAGGCGACCCCTCTGGCTCTGTCTATAACTTCGACGTGGCTCCCGGTGCCTACACGCTTACTGCCTTTGGCACCAACGGCAATACCCAGAACGGCACAATCGAACTCATCGTAAAAGAGGGGAACAATGAGTTTAGTGTGCTTACCTGCACAGCCTATGTAAACAACCAAAACACCGACGGCACCCCCTGGACTGTTGCCAACGGTGATTACACTCTTGATGTTACGGTAAACTCACGCGAAGGTGTAAACCGCAATGTCACCTACGGCGACAGCGAAACCGCAGGGCGCAATACGTTCCTTGCATTCACTGGCGACTCATACCAAGTGTTTTTCAATTCCTCGGAGACTCACTCTGCTGAAGGATTTGGCTATTTATTCCTTACCGGTACTTTGACATCCGGTGTATCGATTTCGGGTGCTGTTCCGAAGGCCATCGAATACACCTTTTCAGCTCCAACAGATGCTGTTATGCAGATTGGATTCAAAACCGTGCATTATGTTGATTTTCAACATCTAAAATCGGTGAAGACAACTGCAAAGGGGGGCATTACAGAATACACCTATCTCCTAAACACCGGACAGCAATATAACTATCGCACTATGCGTAAAGGAGGTTTGACACTCGCTGGTATTTTCACTGCTAATTCAGATATAACCCTAAATAATGTTCTCAACTTTACAGATGCCGACTATGCAACTCATAAGCCTACAGATATTAACCATTCAAACGCTGCCAATGAGGGGTATGAAACCGGCGACATATTTGTGAACATAAATGAAAAAGGTTATAAACGAATGTCTGTCGGTGAAAAGTTTGATGCTCATGCCATGCGCAATTGGGAACTTACCAGTAGCGTCACGGGCAACTACTTTATAGAACCCGACTTCCACTATACAGTGCTAGACCTTGATGGAAATCCGTCGCAGGACGTACTCAAAGTAGAGGCTGCCCCCGGTTCTGCATGGGCAACAATCTCGGCTCAGAAAAAAGGAACTGCCATAGTGCTTGTTACCTACGATGCTATCCAAACAAACCAGTGGAGCGGCAAAACAAAAAGTGAATTTGTAGGTGGTGAATTCTGGGGTGCAATCTGGCCCGAGAATACTGCAGCATACGTTATTAGCGTTGATGAAGCAGAATCAAACGTTAAGCCTCAATTCCTCATCAACAAGGGTAAGAATCAAACCAACTGCAAGAATTCAGGTGATAATGTAGATGCCGAACTTGATGTGTTCTACTATCTCGATTCTGAACCCGGTTGTAAATACACATTCACAGCTGATGGAGCCAGCAGTGTAACAGTAGCCTATCCTACGATTGGAGAAAATATGGCTACCTATACAGGTTTTACTGCTGATGGAATTACTCGCAATGACGACGGTACATATACCGTGCTTCTGAAGCTGGGACGCCAGATTGTACGTATCACCGACAGCAACGGCAATTCAACCTATCAAGTGCTTACTGCAAAACCTTGCAAGCGCGAAATAGTTAATGTTACACGCCCCGGTGCAAAACTGTTCCTTCCAGGCGAAAAGATTAAAGTCAGTTATTCAGGACTTCAGCACCCCGCCAATAAGTTAGCTGGTATCCATAACTTTTCGGCTACGGTAAGCCATAACGGAGCTAAATCGTCAACTGCAAATCAATACACTTATAGCAATGACAGTCAGGCGCAAGCTTTAGAACTGACAATTCCATCAAACTCCAACTCTTCATTCAGTATTAATGATGGTTCCATATATGTAACAAACTATGGCGACCCTCTCGGCAACTACCGATTTACTGGAAGAACCTCCGGGCGCTCCGCAAACTTTACTGCCGTACTACAGACATCATATTTGGGTCAATTACCCGATGCGGTAATCAGCATTTCCGAAAAGCCCAATTTCGATATCGTTGTAAAATCGAACATTGCAGATGCCCAAATCATCGTTAAATATAATGGTGTAACAGTAACTCCCAATAGCGAAACAGGACTCTATTCCGGTACACTCGGTAATTATTCGATTGATGCATATAAGGATGGGTATCGCCAATTCCATGCTATTTATACTATTGACGAAGATGCTGTGGGCGCACAGGAATTTACCGTTACACTTGAAGAGCTTAATGGTGCATGGGATGGTAAGACCCAGACCCAACCGAAACTCAATGATAAAAATGCGTACATAATAACAAATGGTGCCGAATTGGCTTGGTTTGCAAATAATGTGAATACAGGTGGTGCTAATCAAAATGCAATCCTCGCAAAAGATATTCACCTTGGCAACTTCGCATGGACACCTATCGGTAATAGCTCTTCCAAGTGTTTCAAAGGAACCTTCGATGGTGCAGGACATGAAATTGCAGGCTTGTATATCAATACTACAACCGCAAATCAAGGTCTATTCGGTTATGCCAAGGGAACTGCAACCGATAATAGAGCAAAAATTTCGGGAATCACAATTAGAGGTTTAGTGCAGGGTGGAAATGCCACTGGTGGTATCCTCGGATATTCACATAACTATGTAGATATGGATCGCTGCGCTAACTATGCCGATATTGAGAGTTCTGCTACTTCGCGTACAACCGGAGCAGGGGGTATTATCGGTACTATGTATTATGCTACTGCCTCTATCTCCAATTGCTACAATGCTGGTTCAGTTAAATGTTCCACTAATCATGGCGGTATCGTAGGTTATCTGCCGTCAAATGTCAAAACCATCTCGAACGTATATAACATTGGCGAAATAATTGGTGATACATACGCTAATGCTTGCTTCGGTAATGCGACCTCTACACTCAGCTGCTCATCGGCGTACGCTGTTAAACACGCTTCGGGCAATACACTCGGGTATAAGCTTGTGACAGAGGAGCAGATGGCAAGCGGTGAAATTGCATACCTTCTTGGCGAAGCATTCGGTCAGCTGATTGGTAAAGACTCTCATCCTATACTGGGTGGAACAAAAGTGTTATATAACCCAGACACCGATAAGTATTATAACGAAAACATCGAAACTGGAATCAGCGACACTTTCAAAGAAGTTGTTGTTGCTATCGAGTTCTATAACCTTAGAGGTGAGCGTTCGGACCGCCCATGGAATGGCATAAATATCGTTCGTTTCTCCGACGGTTCAGTACGCAAGGTTTTAGTTAAGTAACTAAGACCTCATTCCCCCAAAAATATTAAAGCCAGGGGGGCAATCGTCCCGGAAAAATTTATACTTCACTAAACGACCGCATAAGCATCAGTGCTTATGCGGCCGTTGATGCATTAATTCTCAATATCATTTTCAATACATTCTCAATTCATTCTCAATACATTCTCAACACCATTCTCAATACATACATGAAAGAGAGAATAATTTTAGGATTATGTTCAAATCTTTGACTTTTTATTATTATATTTGTAAGTTGGAAAATTTTCACTGCAGAAGTTCCTTTAACCTATCTCTATAATGGACAATAAAACACTGGTTGACATAATTTCTCAAAATACATCCTCTTCTAAAGATGATATTTCTTCGCTTGTTGAAGCTCTGACGCAGGTAGTGTCCGAAGCCTTACAGGACGGTGACACGGTTGCCATACCCTCGCTTGGCAACTTCGAACCTAAAATGCGCATGGAGAGAGTAGCCGTACACCCTTCTTCGGGAAAGAAACTTCTTATCCCTCCAAAGTTAACCCTCGCGTTTAAACCAAGCTCCACACTTAAACAAAAGCTCAGATAACCATGAACGAAAAAATTACACTCCCCTCTCTCGTTAATCTTCTTGCTGCAAAAAGCGGTTATCCGAAAAAACAGTGTGAGGAGTTTCTTCGCGAACTTTTCAACACCATCGTCAACACCATCTCCGACGGTGAAAATATAAAAATTAAAGGGTTCGGCACATTCAAACTTATTGATGTGGAACCCCGCAAGAGTGTGAACGTTAATACCGGAGAAGAGATAGAGATACCCGGACACAAAAAGGTGACATTTATCCCATCAAAAGAATTGGCCGAGGCACTGAATGCCCCCTTCGCCATGTTCCCGACTAAAGAAATTGACGAGAACACCGACGACACCCTATTAGAGAATGAACAGCTTGCTCTGCAGAACTCAACCGAGGAGTATCGGCTCCCTGACGACTCAGAGGAACCAGACTCTATTGTCCCACTGTCCCACTGTCCCGCAGTGTCCCACACCGAGACACCCGAGACAGCTAAAAGGATAGAGATAGCCGAAATATCTGAAACCATAGAACCTGCTGACGCCGTCGAACCTGCTGACGCCGTCATAACAGCCGAAACCGTCGAAACAGCTGAAGCCGTCATAACAGACGAAACAGCTGAAACTCTCGAAACAGCTGAAACCGTCGAAACAGTTATACCTGTCCCCGCCTCTCAACTTATCTCTAAGGACCTTAAAGACCCTAAGGACCTTAACGACCCTAACGACCCTAACGACCCTAAAGACCCTAAGGACCCTAAGGACCCTAACAACCTTAACGACCTTAACGACTCTAAGGACACTAAAGTCCCTAACGACCCTACCCCAGATACGCACAGCGGCACCAAAACTTCCCGCTTCGGAACGGGCTTTTTCTGTGGGTTGCTGACGGCTGCCGCCATCTGCGCCGCTCTGATTTTCCTCCCACTCGACAAAATTCACGAATTTAAAAAGACTATTTTCAGCGCACCAAACAAGAGTGCTTCAGAACTGACTGATTCAACTAAAACTCAATCAGTTAAACCGCAAGTAGCTATTGCTGCAGACTCAACAAAAAAGCAGAAATTAGACTCTCTAAACCCCGCGACAATCAAAAATTCGGAAGCGGAAAAGGAGAAACTCGAAAATATCGCACCCACACCCGCTTCCGACAAGCCGGTTTATGACACAATCAGCAAAACGAGATACCTCACCACGATGGCTAAGGCGCATTACGGAAACTTTAATTTGTGGCCATATATATATGAAGAAAATAAGGGGATCCTCGGGCATCCCGACCGGATTCGCCCCGGCACACGCGTCGTAATCCCCGACTTGAGCAAATATGGCATTGACCCCAAAAATCCGGCTGACATCAAAAAAGCCAAAGCCAAGGGGGAAGCCATCTACTCCCGATACAAATAACTGTCGGCTCCGAGCCGAGGTCGCTGGTCAACCACGGACGCCTCACCCATGTGGTGGCTAAGGCAGCGACTCGGACCCGAGGTTGCTGGTCAACCGCGGACGCCTCACCCCTGCGGTGGCTAAGGCAGCGACTCGGACCCGAGGTCGCTGGTCAACCGCGGACGCCTCACCCCTGTGGTGGCTAAGGCAGCGACTCGGACCCGAGGTTGCTCGCAACCTCGGCTCAAACATACAAGCAGACATTCAGAGCATACCCAAACTACTGGCTGACACTCTTACAACTTTACAAAAAGTGATGAATATATAGAAGTTGTTTAAACAACTTCATATTAAAAACAAAGGGTTGCACTTCATATGAAATGCAACCCTTATATTTTGCGAGATAAATCCGTGCGGAACCTGTCCGCTGCGTTTTACTCAGCTGCGGGAGCTTCTGCACCCTCAGTCTCAGCTGCGAGAGCTTCCTTAGCGGCAGCTTCCTCAGCGGCGAGCTTTTCAGCCTTTTTCTTGGCTACAGCCTCACCCTTAACGCGATTTTTCTCTACTTCTGCTTCGAATTTAGCCTTAGCGTCTGCTGCTGCCTTAGCATCGTTCTTAGCCTTGGCAGCGTCTGCTACCTTTGTGCGATCTGCCTTCCAAGCTTCGAAACGCTTTGCTGCTTCTTCAGCTGTGAATGCACCCTTCTTAACACCACCATTGAGGTGCTTCATGAGCATTACACCCTCCTTTGAGAGGATAGAACGAACTGTGTCAGTAGGGAGTGCACCGCACTCTACCCAATACAAAGCACGGTCGAAGTCTAAACTTATTGTAGCAGGATTAGTGTTCGGATTATAAGAACCTATCCTTTCAATAAACCTACCATCTCGTGGTGCCCTGCTATCGGCTACTACAATAGGATAAAAAGCGTAGCTCTTGCGGCCATGACGCTGTAATCTAATTTTTGTTGCCATAAACTTGCCGGTTTATTGATTGAATAAATAAATTAATTAGGTCGGAGGCACCTCATTTCAACTCAATTTTGTTCAAGTCTTGAAATTTCAGCACTTTCCGACTACAAAGTTAATTCTATTTCTCCATTCTGCAAAGCTTTTTGAATTTTATTTTGTAATTTTGCACCACATTCGGGGTTAATACACATTTAATCCTCTTTTTTAACCGAAATTTAGCTCTCATTTACTGTATATGGCTGAAATTACTTTGCTCGACCGTCTCGAAGGCCTCGATGGCCGTTTTGAAGAGGTCGCAACCCTTATCACAGACCCTTCGGTAATTGCCGACCAAAAGCGATATGTCCGTCTCACCAAGGAGTATCACGACCTGGAGGTGATTATCAATGCAAAAAACGAATATCGCAGCAAACTTGATGCTATCCGCGAGTCGAAAGAAATCCTGTCTTCCGAAGATGACGACGAAATGCGTGCTCTGGCCCGCGAGGAACTCGACGAGGCTACTGCTGCCATACCGGTGCTCGAAGAGAAAATTAAGCTTCTCCTTATCCCTGCCGACCCCGATGACGCAAAAAATGCCGTAGTCGAAATTCGCGGTGGTACAGGTGGTGACGAAGCAGCCCTCTTTGCCGGCGACCTGTTCCGCATGTATCAGAAATATGCCGAAACCAAGGGTTGGCAACTCACTGTCTCTTCAGTGTCCGAAGGTGCTGCCGGCGGGTACAAGGAGATTGTATTCAACCTTACCGGTGCTGACGTGTATGGCACCATGAAGTATGAAAGCGGCGTGCACCGCGTGCAGCGTGTCCCTGCTACCGAGACCCAGGGGCGCGTTCACACCTCGGCCGCTACTGTGGCTGTACTCCCCGAGGCACAGGAATTTGAAGTAGAAATCCATGAGGGGGAAATAAAATGGGATACTTTCCGCTCTGGCGGTGCCGGTGGGCAGAATGTAAACAAGGTAGAATCCGGTGTACGACTTCGATATAACTGGAAGAACCCCAATACCGGTCAGGTGGAAGAGATTCTTATTGAATGTACCGAAACTCGCGACCAGCCCAAAAACAAGGAGCGAGCATTGGCCCGCCTCCGCACATTCATCTACGACCGTGAACACCAGAAATACCTCGACGATATTGCATCCCGTCGTAAAACAATGGTGAGCACCGGTGACCGTTCTGCAAAAATTCGTACTTACAACTACCCTCAGGGGCGCATCACCGACCACCGCATCAACTACACCATCTACAACCTTGGGGCATTTATGGATGGCGAAATCCAGGGGTGCATCGACTCTCTTATCGTGGCTGAAAACGCCGAAAAACTTAAGGAAGCCGAACTTTAAGTTGATAGCCGAGTCTATTCCTTGCATTAATGTAAGTGCACGCTATTTGAAATTAATTAACACCAGACATAACAAAAGAGCCGGAACTTTATTTCCGGCTCTTTTGTTATAAAATAAATCTGTAAAAGATATGCTTTACAACATATTTTTACTTTGATTTAAATTTATAAATCACATTTAATACTATCCACAATGAAAACACTTACATTTATAAGCTATACTATAGGGTCGATCTTGTTGATTATTTCATGTTTTACCATTAACGTTACCACTACATGGTGGTTGGGTGGATTTGCAGTGGCATGTCTTGTGTTTGGTTGTGGATTTCAGTTTATCTACAACAAGGACCACGATCCGGTGCTGAGTTATAAAGACGAGGAAGAAAAATAGTCGGCATATGCAAGGGTTTCGGGTTTACCGATATCTATCAGGTCAAGTCCGTCAACCTTGTGGCGTCCTACTCTCAATCCCGCCGGAAACGAAAGGAGAAAATCCATAATCGGGAATGCATCGTTCCCAATTGCGTTGGCATAATTTCTCAATTCGTCAAATCCAGCCCCTCCTATTATATATATTCCGCTGAATCCCTCCTCTGTAAGCAGAGAGGGTTGAGCGGAATCTGAAAGGCGAAAGCGATCCCCCTTCAAATCGTGCCACCCCTGCAGCATTCCGTTGGCATCAAACATCAGTTTACGACTTGATTCACGGTCACTGGTCAATAGCGTCACATCATTGCCGCTCAGCATATGTACTTTTGCCAACCCCGGTAGGTCAGCATTGGACAGTATATCCACGTTGTGAATCAGCAAAGGGTTATCGGTTCCCACCAACTCTACAGCTTTAAGGATTCCCCCTCCGGTATCGAGCAATCGCTCGCTCTCATCGCTCACAGCCACATCCTTTCCAAATTCATGCACTGCCAGAAAGTCTATGATTTGATTGGCAAAATGATGTACATTCACAACTATCTTATCAAACCCGCACCTCTGGATATGTTTCAGCACACGTTCAAGCATAGGGACGCCACCCACCGGCACCAATGCCTTGGGATGCTCCAATGTCCATGGTCGCAAGCGGGTACCAAGCCCCGCTGCAAGTATCATAGCATTCATCTCGATATTCATATTCCGTTCTGATCAGCCTTCAGCAAACCCTATTACATTTTTTCATTATATATTCTGCTTATCCCCTGCTCGCGATGACAAACTTCGATTATGGCATCGGGGTATCGGTCTGCTAACAGTTGCGACACCACATCAGCACAATAAACCGAACGGTGTCTGCCACCTGTACACCCGAACCCAACTTGCAGAGAATCAAAACCACGGCGTAGATAAGTTTCTACCGACGGGGAGACCAGCGACATTACATTCTCTGTAAACTTCTGCACCTCACCCCTATCCTCAAGAAACTCTCGCACCGGTGCATCCAACCCAGTAAGAGGTTTATACTCTTCATATCGTCCAGGATTGTGCATGCCTCGACAGTCAAACATAAATCCCCCCCCATTACCCGAATAATCTGCTGGATACCCTTTCTTGTACGAAAAGCTGAAAACCTGTATGCGAAGCCCCCCCTTCTTGCGCGGTTTAAATCTACGGTCATCGCATAGTTCCATGCACACCCGCCTCAACTCACAACCTATTTCGATTTTACTCGATTTTAAGACTTCCGAAAGATTTGCCAGCCCCCCGGGGATACTCTCTATAAAATGTGCCTTTTTCTCAACCAACCCCCGGAAACCGTACGCGCCAAGCACCTGCAATGTGCGGAAAAATACAAAGTTGGCAACAATGGAGTCAAGATACTCTTCGGAAGGGATATTCTCACCCTTAATGCTATAAAACTTATTCCAATACCTTGTCATCATCCCCTTGCGGAATTCAGCTGAAAATCCGGCTCTCGCCTGCCATAGGAACGATACTGCATCATAAACGGCGGGGCCCAATCTCCCCCCCTGAAAGTCAATCCAGTACGGAACTTCATCCTTAACCATAACATTGCGGCTCTGGCAGTCGCGATACATAAAACCGCCCAATGTCTGACTCATACCCCAGAGCTTTCGGGCAAACAATTCAAAGTCATCTTCAAGTGCATCCTCATTAAAGTCAACACCTGCTGGTTTAAGATAGGCATATTTAAAGTAGTTTAAATCCCACATTATCTGCCGCATGGAAAATGGAGGGAAACCTAATTCGTTTTCATATACCGATACCGGCAATGTCTGCAATCGGGCAAGCGAGTCAAGAGATTCCTCAATCAAACGTTTTACACGTGGCGACTCCTCCCCCTCTTTCATTATAATATCAAAGAGCGAGACACTCCCGAGATCCTGCTGCAGATAGCATTTCCCGCACTCTGAGACTCCATACACCTCGGGCACATTTATTCCGGCAGCGCCCAACGACGCAGCCAACCTCACAAATGTCTCGTTTTCCTTAAGGTCATCACCCCCGACGCCAATAGCAGGCATCATCCCGGCTGCCTGCAATCTATAGTATCGGCGTGAAGAGCCGGCCCCATCCAACTTAAAAATTAAGGTTGGACGGACACCCTGCCAATTGAAATACAACTCGGATAGAATCTCTTTTTCACTCATCGGTTTTCCATTTTTTTGCAAATTTAGCATAAAATAAATTGCTCCCAAAGACCGATGAATATATAAAAATATTTAACCCCTAAAATTATATACACAACTCGAACTACTACTTATTTACTAAACATCTCATTATCAAATAATATCGACTCACTATCTTTATATCTCATGCTCATTTGCATATAAATTACACATCTTGATTATTTTTTGTTTAAGTACATGACAAAAATTTGAAGACATCGAATTTTGGGAC
>QLIP01038325.1_pt1 | contig 16137 bp, 15 predicted proteins | sample 1769771 | NCBI WGS metagenome assembly QLIP01 (sample SAMN09428762, study PRJNA476227) | Gut metagenome, whole genome shotgun sequencing project. | isolation source: cecum | host: Rhizomys sinensis | place: China: Jinsha town of Minqing, Fujian Province | collected 2013-09-23
TTCAAGAGGGCCTCCCTGTATCCCCGGAAAAATAGCTTTATTAAAGTTGAATTTATCTGCTGCCTCCCGATTTGCAAGTATTAATCCGCCCCTCGGTCCGCGCAGCGTTTTATGCGTGGTCGTCGTCACCACATCAGCATACGGAATCGGGCTCGGATGGAGTCCTGCCGCAACAAGTCCCGCTATATGCGCCATATCCACCATGAGATACGCTCCTGCCTCGTCTGCTATTTCCTTGAATTTTTTGAAATCAATCGTTCTTGCATACGCGCTTGCGCCTGCGATAATCATTTTCGGTTTCGTCTCAAGCGCGGTTCTTCTCAATGCGTCATAATCGATAAAGCCCTCATCATTTACGCCATATGGCACAATATTGAAATATTTTCCTGATATATTCACAGGCGAGCCATGCGTCAAATGCCCTCCGTGATTCAAGTTCATGCCCATAACAGTATCGCCCGGATTAAGCATTGCGAAAAATACTGCCATATTTGCCTGCGCGCCTGAATGCGGCTGCACGTTCGCGTAATCGCAGCCAAATAATTTCTTCGCGCGTTCTATTGCAATGGTCTCGACTATGTCCACAGCCTCACATCCGCCATAATATCTTTTTCCCGGATACCCCTCCGAATATTTGTTTGTCAATACTGTACCCATTGCCAACATCGAGGCGGCAGAAACGATATTTTCAGATGCAATCAATTCAAGATTCCTGCTCTGGCGGGCAAATTCTTTTTTTATCGTATCACCTATCTCCTTGTCCTGTTCCTCTAAATAATTCATAACTTCCTTAATCATAATTTTCTTCTCCCTCATAAATAGTTTTTGATACGGTTTTCTTCATTGCCATTTTGAAGTGCCATCATTTCATATAAAACGAATCCGTTTCCACTTCCTTAATCACCGCTTCAAGCTTCTCAAGCTCCTCCAAAAGCTGTTCCTCCGTAATAATCAAAGGCGGATTGCAAAGAACCATATTTTCATGCCCGAATGTCAAAAAGCCCCTCTCTTTTAACGCGCCGATAATCTTTGGAAGCTTGCCGTAAGGGTCACTGCCATAAGGAACAATCGGCTCCTTTGTTTTTTTGTCTTTCACAAACTCTACGCAGGAAAACAGGCCAATATGCCTTACATCCCCGACGCAGTTATATTTTTCTTTAAATTCATCAAGCTTCTTCGCCAATACCGCGCCGACCTTGTTCACATTATCCAGTATATTCGCTTTTGAATAGTAATTGACACAGGCAACGCCCGCCGCGCACGCAAGCGGATGTCCGCAATATGTAAGCCCGCAGGAAAGAAGATGATCGTCAAAGTAAGCGGCAATATCTTTGCTCACGCATGCGCCGCCAAGCTGGATATAACCGCATGTAACGCCTTTAGCAAATGTAACGATATCCGGCTTTACGTCAAAATTCATAAACGCGAACATTTTCCCTGTTCTGCCCCAGCCCGCCATCACTTCATCACATATCATAACGATTCCAAATTTGTCACAGAGATTCCGCACACCCTGCAGATATCCTTTCGGCGGAATAATAATCCCATTTGTGCCTGTAATTGTTTCCAGAATAATAGCGGCAATCTGATCGCTTCCTTCATAAATTATCTGCTCGCGGAGCTTTGCAATATAATACTGCGCCGCCGCCTCTTCCGATTCAAACGGGATTTGCTCGCGATAAAGATAAGGATCAAAGAATTTAATGAATCCCGGAATCCCCGGCTCAAGCGGGAACCTCCTCGGCTCCCCTGTCGCGTTTCCCGCCCCGAATGTAGAGCCGTGGTAGCTTCTGTAACGGCTCATTATCTTATATCTTCCGGTATACATCTTTGCCATCTTAATCGCGTTTTCATTCGCGTCCGCGCCGCCGTTCGTAAAGAATACTTTACCCATGTTGTCCGGCATAAGCTCCACAATCATCTTCGCAAGCGTCGCTCTTGACTCAACGCCGTATCCCGGCCCCATCCATGCGTATTTGTCAATCTGCTCTTTCATCGCATTGTTAATGTCTTCATTTCCATATCCTAAATTCACATTTACCTGTGTCGAAGACATATCCGCATATCTATTGCCGTCATAATCCCATAAATAGATTCCCTCTGCTTTTTCAATCGGAATAGGATTTACGTCTTTCTGTTTTGACCATGACTGCAGATAATACTTCTTTTGTATCTCGGCAATCTCCTTACTTGTCATTCCCATAACTTACCTCCCGTTGTCTTATCATTGATTTTATCGCGTTCTATGCGCCTAAATACGCTTTGCGTACCTCATCATTTCTCAAAAGCTCCTTTGCATCGCCTGAGAGTTTTATCTTTCCGGTTTCTAAAACATATGCCCGATTAGCTATTTTAAGCGCCATCTTCGCATTCTGCTCCACTAGCAGAATTGTGATTCCCTGCTCGTTCACTTCCTTAATAATGTCAAAAATCTCCTGTACAAGCAGAGGCGACAGCCCCATTGATGGCTCGTCCATCAGTATGATTTTAGGATCGGACATAAGCGCGCGCCCCACTGCAAGCATCTGCTGTTCGCCGCCTGAAAATGTTCCTGCCAGCTGATTCTGCCGTTCTTTTAAGCGCGGAAATTTTTTAAAGACTGCTTCCATGCGTTCTGCCACCTTATCTTTTTCCTTGCGGCCATACATGTACGCGCCCATTTCAAGATTTTCTCTCACCGTCATATCAATAAATACATGCCTTCCCTCCGGGACATGCGCTACGCCATGAGTGATAATTTTGCTCGGCTCCTCTTTTAAGAGATCTATCCCATCCCATGACACTGATCCTGCTGCCGCTTTTTTCAATCCTGTTATCGTATGTAAAATCGTCGTCTTGCCCGCGCCGTTTGCACCGATCAGCGTGACAATCTCCCCATTGTTTACTTCAAGGCTGACATCTTCTATCGCATGAATTACGCCATAATAAACATTTAAATTTTCCACTTTAAGCATCGCCCATGCCTCCCTCATCCTCATCCTCTTTCCCAAGATACGCCTCAATCACTTCTTTGTTCGCTGCAATTTCCTCCGGCAGGCCGCTTGCCAAAATTTCTCCAAAATTCAAAACGTAAACTCTCTCGCATATGCTCATAACAAGGCTCATGTCATGCTCAATCAGCAAGATAGGAATTTGAAATTTTTCCCGGAGCATTTTTATAGATTCTTTAAGTTCCGCTGTCTCGACAGGATTCATTCCTGCTGCCGGTTCGTCTAAGAGAAGAAGCTTCATATCTGTTGCCAATGCCCTTGCGATTTCGAGCAGCCGCTGTTTTCCATAAGGCAGGTTCTGCGCGTACTGATCTGCAAAATCTTCCAGCTTAAATAACTTCAAAAGCTCTAACGCCTTTTTCGTTGCCTCTTCCTCTTCCCTCCAAAAAGCAGGCGTTCTTAAAATAGACTGTGCCAAATTGCATTTCATATCTTTGTTGAATGCAACGCGCACATTGTCAAGAACCGTCATCTGCTTGAATAAACGTATGTTCTGAAAAGTCCTTGCAATCCCTTCTGCTACCACCTGATGCGTGCGCAGCCCGTTCATGCGTTTCCCGCAGAGAAAATAACTCCCCCTGGTCGGCTTATAGATTCCGGTAATCAAATTGAATATTGTCGTTTTTCCCGCCCCGTTCGGACCAATCAATCCAATCAGCTCGCCTTTATATATTTGAATATTTACATCATTGACAGCCTTTAAGCCGCCAAATTGGATGCCTATATCCTTTGTCTCCAAAACCGGTATTTTTTCTTCCGCCATACCGTCACCTCTTTCCTTTGACGTTTTTCCTGCCATAAATCCAATCTATCAGCTTCGGAAGGGAAAATTCGCGTCTGCCAAATAATCCGGTCGGTTTGAAAATCATCACAACTACCAAAATAATCGCGTATATCAGCATCCGATAACTTGCAAAAGCAGGAACAACGTATGATATAAGCTGCGGAAGCGCGGACAGAATCGGCGCCGCTATAATAGAACCCGTCATAGAACCGCTGCCGCCCAAAATCACAATCGCCAAAAACTCAGAAGATTTCGAGAAATTAAAGTAAGTCGGCACAAGCGTCGTAATATAATGCGCGTAAATCGCGCCTGAAACTCCTGCAAAAAAAGCTGAAATCGTAAACGTCAGGACTTTTGTCCTTGTCACGTTAATCCCCGATGCGGCGGCCGCAATCCTATCTTCACGAATCGAAATAAGCGCTCTCCCATACCTAGAACGGATATAGCTGTACATCACGACAATGCACAAAACCATCGTAATATAGACATAATGATAATCCGAAACCTTAGCTATTCCGGCAAACGATTTTCCAAAAGTAGCACTTCCTGTAATCGCCGGAATGCCAAAATTGCTTAGCACCACCCTCACAATTTCCGCTACCGCCACAGTCACAATGCACAGATAATCCCCGCTCAGCCGAAGCGCCGGAATACCCACCAAAAATCCGATAAATCCTGCGGCAATTCCGCCAATCAAAATCGCTATTATGTAAAACAGAATGTCCGGAAGCTCCACATTCGAGCGCATCAGCGTTGTCACGATTGCCGATGAGTATGCGCCAATCGACATAAATCCCGCATGCCCAAGCGAAAATTCTCCCATGTAGCCGCTCAACAGATTTAAAGAGCACACAATAATCGTATAAAACATGCCAATGACGACTAAGCCGTTAAAGTATGCTGATTTTTTCCCTAACAGACTCGTGTCAAATAAGAGGCAAAGAAACAGGAAGCCTGCCAGGGCAGCCGCAAAACATATCAGGTAATTTTTTTTCATTTTTTTTGGCATGATACCACTTCCTTCCTTTTTCTTAGACCTTTTCGCTGATGGCTTTTCCCATAAGCCCTGTCGGACGTATTAAAAGCACAAAAATCAAAATCATGTAAGTCACAGCCTCATAAGTACCGGGAAGCATATATACTTTCACCATAATTTCTATAATCCCTAAAAGCAATCCGCCAACCATAGCGCCTGGAACACTGCCGATTCCTCCAAGCACGGCGGCAACGAATGCCTTCAGCCCCAGCGTAATTCCCAATTCATTCTTAATGCTTACGTAAGATGTCGTGTACATCATTGATGCGATAGCTGCCAGTCCTGAACCAATCGCAAACGTGGTAGTGATAATTTTATTCACGTCTATTCCCACAAGCGTAGATGCTATTTTATCTTCAGGGACAGCCCTCATCGCTTTTCCAAGCTTTGTATATTTAATAAACAATGTGAGCAGCGTCATCACGGCAATTCCGATTCCCAGCGTCAAAACAGTCTGTCCCGATATCTTGATTTCGCCAAAGCCAATAACGGGCAAATCAAACATCGGCGGAACGTTGCGAGGCGAAGATCCGAATAATACAAGCGCGCCGTTTTCAAGCACAAGGCTCATGCCGAGCGCAGTAATCAGCGCAGTCGTAGAGCCTTGCCCCCTCACCGGTTTATACGCGATCTGCTCCGTCATAACGCCGACAAATACGCAGACGATAATCGCTGCCACAATAGCCGCCCATGCCGGAAGCCCCCACTGCGCCATCACAGGAATCGTGTAAAACAGTGTAAATCCGCCCACCATAATAAAGTCACCGTGTGCAAAATTAATCATTCTGATAATGCCATAAACCATAGTATAGCCGAGAGCCGTCAGTGCATATATGGAGCCTAAATTCAGTCCGTTTGCCAAGCTTTGTATAAATTTTGCCATATGCTCCTATCTCCATTTTCTTTAAACCCGGCAGCCGCAAACGCACGTTTGTCTTTGCGGCTGTCGGATTGCCTTATAGCGTCTTTTCCTTAAAAACTGCCGTAGTATGTAAGCGCGCCATCCTTAAAAGTCTCGATTGTAAAAGGCTTCATCGCATCACCATTTTCATCATATGTGATAGTGCCGCCCATGCTTTCATATGTTATGCCAAGCAGCGCATCCTTAACGACCGCCGGATCGTAGGAATTTGCTTCTTCCATTGCCTGTACAAGCATCTTAACCGAATCGTAATAGAGAGAAGATACTGCATTCAGGCCGTCATCGCCGTAAGCGGCTTTGTATGAGGCAACATAGCTCTTCACCGCCTCTGTGTCCGCTGAAAGATCCAAGTGCGCTAAATAATAGCAGTTTTCAAACTTGCTCTCGTAACCGGATACATCCGTTCCATCCCATGCGTCGCCGCCAAGTATAGGGCCGTCAAATCCGGCATCTCGCGCCTGTTTTACAAAATTAGGCACAGTGTCATAGTTGTTCGGATAGACAAGGACATCTGCGCCCTGCTCAATTGCCTTAGAAATCTGTGCGGTATAATCCGTATCTGTCGTCACGCACCCATAATGCTGGTAAGCAACGCCTTCCATTGCATCCAAAGCGGCTTCCGCTGCCTCTGCAAGTCCTGCGCAGTAATCGGAATCCTCCGCTGCTATAATCGCTATATTTGCAGCTTTAAATTCTTCCACAGCCAGCTTTGCAAGCGTCGGCCCCTGATCTGCATCCGAGAAGCATTCCCTAAAAATATAATCGCCTGTTTTGCATATTGTGGCATTTGTGGAATATGGCGTGATGACAAGCATTCCGCTCGCCTGCGCTTCTTTGACAAACGATAATGTGCAGCTTGAAGAGCACGAGCCGATTATTGCGCTTATATTATAAGACATACAGTTATTATACGCGCTGATTGCTTCCGTTGCGTCCGACTTGTCATCCGCAAATACTGCCGACTCCAGTTTGTACGATTTTCCGTCAATCGTCACTCCTCCTGCCGCATTCACTTCACTGATGGCAAGATTGTAGGCGTTAATGGCTCCCTTTCCCCAGCTTGCGAAGCTTCCCGTAAGCGGCGCGATTCCGGCAATGTAGATGGTTCCTTCGGAATCTCCGGCCGGTGCCGCTGCCTCGCCTTCAGCTGCGGCCGGTGCTGATGCCGCCGGCTCCTGCGTCGATACTTCCTTGCTCCCGCATCCTGCAAGCGTTCCCATGCTAAGCGCTAACACGGAAAGCATTGCTGTCATTGTTTTGAGTTTTCTTTTCATAATCTCTTTCCTCCTCGTTAAATTAATAAATTTATCATCCAGCCATTTTAAAGGCCAAACTTCGCTTTTACATAATTTTCGATGACATCGACGCAGCGATCCCGCCCTACGCGGGCGCTATTCAAAGTCAGATCATAATTGACTGGATTAGTCCAGTAATTTCCTTTCGTATAATGCCTATAATAATCGGCGCGGTATTTATCCGTCTTTGTAATAAGCCTGTTCGCCTCCTCTTCGCTCACGCCCATTTTTTTGACAATCGACGCGACACAGTCTGCCCTCGGCGCTTCAATATAAAAGCTCGCCACATTGCAGAAATCCCTCAAAACATAATCCGCGCATTTTCCAATGACGATAAATGACATTTCACCTGCCAGTTTCCTGATAATTTCGCTTTGAATATGAAAAAGATTCGTGTTTGACGTAAACCGCTTGTCAGAAGGCTCCACGACATAATTGAACGGGAGGCCTTTTAGCCTGTCCTGTATCGCAACCTTTTCATCAGCCAGATTAAACAACGCTTCGTTTATCCCGCTCGTCTCCGATGCCATGCGCAGAATCTGCTGTTCATAGCATGGAATGCCGAGCCGCTGCGCAAGCTTTACCCCTATTTCTTTCCCGCCGCTGCCAAATCCTCTGGCAATTGTAATCACGTATTTCTGCATAACCTTCCCTCCCAAGGTTCCCTTAATTCCATAAATCCGCGTAAATCTTTAAAATATCGCTTTTCCCCACTTCTTTTATGGTATTTCCAGGACTTCCGCTCTTTACTGCATCATCGGCCATCTTATCCATTTTCGCAAAGAATTTTTCTTTTTCTATTCCGTATTCCTCCAATGTGGGAATCTCTATTCTTCTGCACAAATCCCACAGACGGATAAAGAAGCTGTCTGCGCACTTTGCGTCACTGCCCGTAAATCCAAGCTCTCTGCCGATATCGGCAAACCGCGCCATACATCCGTCCTTCGCGAAGGAAAGGCACTTATCAATCAGCATAGCGTTAGATATGCCATGCGGAACATGAAACAACGCTCCAATTGGCCTGCTCATTCCATGCACAAGCGTAACGCTTGCATTGTTGATGCAGACGCCCGCCTCATACGCCGCAAATGCCATCTCTGTCCTTGCTTCCAAATTTTCACCATATTCATATGCTCTCGGCAGAAACTCAAATATGCGCTTGATTGCAGAGAGGGCAAACATGTCTGTATACGGTGTCGCCTTTCGGGAAGTATACGCCTCTACGGCATGTGTCAGCGCATCCATTCCCGTTGCCGCAGTAATCGATTTTGGCGCAGTAATGGAAAGCGCAGGGTCAATGACTGCAAGCTTTGGAATCACTTTCTCATCAGTAATCAGCTTCTTCGTGTCCGTAGCGGATTCGGTTACGCAATAGTATTTCGTTGCTTCCGAACCCGAACCGGCTGTTGTCGGAATCAGGACAATCGGGCAGTAATCCGATGCTGCGGAAACTGCTTTTGCCGAATCCAGCGGACTCCCCCCGCCAATGCCAACAACCATATCACAGCCTGATTTATCGTAAACATCTTTCGATTCTGCAATCATCAAATCGTCCGGCTCTCCTTTGATATCCGTAAACACAGTATACGAAACCGCCGTTTCATCCAATATATCTGTTAATTTTTTAACAATTCCATTCTTTTCAACAATCTTCCCTGAAATGACCAAAGCATGCTTTCCCAAGAGCTTTATGCTTTCCTTTGCCGCGTAAATCGCGCCTGTTCCGACTATTGCCCTATTCGGCATTAATATCTGATAAACCATTTTCAATTTTACCCCTATGCGTAGCGAAAGGAGCCGAGAATAAAATTCCCGGCTCCTTTGCCACATACTTATGTTGATGCTTGACGATACCATTCTAGCATCTCATTTTCCGCAAATCAACATGAAAGCTAACAGTAAATTTTGTGCGGATGCATATGCTTTTGCATATGTAAAAGTTCCTTTGGCACTAATGTCACAGCATATCCTCCACGCAATACGCGGCATACAATTTCGCCTTTCCTTCCCACGAAATCAAATCAATGCCTACAATCTCTTCTATCTTCTTCACATAATTATTCACGGTATTGCGGTGGATGAAAAGCTTGTCGCTGACACACCCCTGATGGCCATTGCACTCAATATATGTCTTCGCGAATTTATAATAGTCCGTTCCGTTCTCTTGATCATATTTCACAATCCTGCCAAAAGAATTTTGATAAAAGTCCAATAATACATCCGCGTTTTCTATATTGACAAAAAGCTTATATAAGCCAAGCTCTTGATATTTGAGCACGCGCTCCTGCTTTCTGCATGCAATTTCACATGCCGCGTAAGCATGCATAAAGTTAGCATCTTGGCACTCAAGCCCTTTCACATTGTCACCTATCCCTATAAATATTTCGGAAAGCAGCTTATTGGCAGACAGCTCCTTAAAGATTGCGTCAACATATGTTTCTGCCTCATCCTGCGTATAATCAATCAGCGCGACAATTCTTTTTTCCTGATATTCAAAAGAAATATATTGATCTTTTATTGCTTTCGCCACGCTTTCTGCCAGCGTTTTCAATTTCCTGCTTTTGTTCACAAATTCCTCAGTCCCTTTTTCCAGTTCAAGCGAAAAACATAAAATCAACACAGCGCTTGCAGACAGATAGCCGTATCGTTCTATCTGGTGAATCAATGTTTCTTTCTCGCCGATATGAAAAATGAGATTTTTGAACGCTGTAATAACAGTGTCTTCTTTTGCGCTGTTTTCCATTATTCTCTGGCAATACTCCCTTGTAACATCCACAAGCGGAATCGCCCGGGGAATCGAAAAGAGCGGGAAGCCTTTTTCATTGCAGAACGCGATCACGCATTCCGGAAGTTTCTTAATAAACATCCCGGTACTCACGATAAGCGCGCTGGCATTTTGCAAGTACAATGTCTCCACAAATGACAGCATCTTATCATCTTCATCTGCCAATATGCCTTCTGTTATAACCAATTCATTCCCATGCAAAAACCGCGCGTCCTCCATTGTCTCAATAATGTGGATCCATTGCACAAGAGAACTCAAGCCGTTTTCGCCCGCGAGCAGTTTCATATTGTATTTTACGGACTCTTTAAATAAATTGCTTACTGTTAATGACATATCTCAATAATCACGCTCCTTTTATTCTGTTGCGGAGCAAATTTCTTCATACAAGGCATCCCTTAACTTGAATAAGGTTTCCCTGTCTTTTCCTCCTATTGGCTTTCCGTTGAGTTCCCCCACGTACATGCAGACGTGGGAAGATGACGTTACCATAATTTCATCGGCATCTAATAAATCATCCATATAAAACGGCGTTTCACTCACGCCAATCCCAAGCTTTTTGCACATTCTAACCAAATGCGCCCTTGCAATGCCGGGGAGAATCATGTCATCTGTCGGCGCGGTGTAAACAATACCATCCTTTAAAATATGGCAGTTGCAATGCGCGCATTCCGTAATTCTTCCGTCGTGGCGGTACAAAATCGTTTCGTCCGCATCCGCGCGATAGGCTTTTTGGGCATATAGCACGGAAGGCAGCAGGTTTAACGTTTTACAATTGCAATAGTAAAACCGCTTATCCTCCGCCGTAACGCATTTTATCGGTTTTTGGCAGTCGTCCAGTTTATCTGGCTTAATCATTACCCAGAGGTTGCCGGAACCCTTTTCGTAGACATGATTTCTGATTCCTGTTCCTCTTGAACACGCAAAGTAGACAAAATTTTCGCCCGTATCCATTTTAGCGACCAATTCATTTAATAATTCCCACAATTCTTCTTTCGAGCATGGAATTTCAATATCCATCAATTTTGCGGAGTTAAAAAACCTGTCAATATGCTCATCAATCGCAAATAGATGATAATGCCGCGATGGGCCGGCATCATACACGCCATCTCCGAAAAAACATACCCTGTCATTAAACGGAACAGTCATTTTATCCAACTCATCATATGTTCCATTATAATATCCCAATGTTTTCATACGCAATTTCTCCCCGTCTTTCTTCTTTTTCTATACTAACGAGCGATAAAGTTTTCCATATCGATTCAGACTATGACGCTCGTTAGTCTGGTTTGTTGGCAAATGTTAATGCACGCCAGTATAAATTAAGCGTTGCAAAGCGGAAAGAATTTCCCGCTCAATCGCCATATCCTTCCCATCAACGCTTATAGTTTTTTCAAAAGTGATTCCATCCACGCTTCCTATTTCCACAGTTTTCCTTATGTAATTTTCCACCCATTCAAAATCGGGCAAAAGATTAACTTTGCGCAATCTGCCAAGTGCCGCGGCAATGCCATATGCCCCCCAGTTGGACACGGAAGCTATCACAAGAATATCCGTACTGGCCATACATGGTTCTACGGACAGCTTTCTTCTGATTGCTCCCTCAATCTTCCCCATACCAATCTCATTCCCCCCATCGCCTACTCCAATAGTCGGTATGATTCCCTGATACCTGATAAACAGTTCATCTATCGGTGCCGTATATCCGCTGATGCTAAAACCTCTCATATTTGTATAATCGCCATATCTGTTTTTTCCGCATCTTTCTATTGAAACCATACCTTTTGGCTTATATTCAGCGACAAGTCCATCAAAGATGTCCGCTGTGGCCTTGCAGTCAATATAAATGGTTTGAATGTTCTCCGGCTCAAAAAAGCCTTTGCAATACTTATCCGTAATGATAACTGGCGCATATCCCAGACTTCTGAGCGCAAGGGCAAGCGCGGCCGTTCCTGCCGGTCCGTCTGTTTCCGCATATCCGTCAGCGTAAAAGCCCGTAGCAAGAAAAACATTCCCCTTTTTCCATGACAAAATTTCTTTTGCGGCTTTGTCACAGCAATCATTTGAAATATATGTCCTAATATCTTTCATTCCACGATTCGAATATCTTAATATAACATCCTCTATCGTTTCATTATTGTCCTCATACATTATCAATACCTCTTTCTATTCGACAACATATTCGATTGATGTCACTTCAATACTCGCTTTGACAAGCTCCTCGCGAATCATTTTTGCAAACAAAACTGCATTTTCCCCATCCCCATGCAGACAGATAGAATCTGCTTTTATAGGAATATCTTTTCCGTCAATAGATGTAACCGCGCCTTCCTTTACCATGCGGATAGAACGTCTGACAACGGCTTCCTCATCGCATATGACTGCGCCTTCCATGCTTCTTGGCACAAGAGAGCCGTCTGACTGGTACGCCCTGTCCGCGAATACCTCGCTCGCTGTCTTTAATCCTACCCTGTCTGCTGTCGCTATCAGGAAGCTTCCTGACAATCCCAATAGAATCAGTTCGGGGTTTACTTCCATGACTGCTTCCGCAATCGCGTTTGCCAGCTTTTCATCTTTTGCCGCCATGTTATACATCGCTCCGTGCGGTTTCACATGTTTTAGTGGGACATTCATTGCGCGGCAGAAAGCATTTAGCGCGCCTATCTGGTATTGCACCATATTCTTTAAATCGTCCGGGCTGACTGCCATATTCCGGCGGCCGAAACCTTGCAAATCCGGGTATCCCGGATGAGCGCCTATCGCAACATGATTATCTTTTGCCATGCATACCGTCCTTTTCATGACTGATGGGTCGGACGCGTGAAAACCGCACGCAATATTTGCGGAAGAAATATAGCGCGCGACTTCCTCATCCATTCCGCATTTATATGCTCCAAAGCTTTCGCCGAGATCTGCGTTTAAATCAACTTTCATTGTCTCTTCTCCCCTCTCCCTTTTTAATATACAGATTGCATCACTGCTTCGCGTCTTATCAATTCTTGCATCTTAGTATTTCAGATTCACATTTTTCACGTCAGTAAGCAGCATATGCCCTGGCGAATGCGTGATGCAGAAATCTGGCTTGGAATCCATCACAACTGCCTGCGGAGTAACGCCGCAAGGCCAAAACACCGGAGTTTCACCTTTCTTTATTGTCACTGCGTCTCCAAAATCGGGATGTGATAAATCTTTTATCCCTATTAATTCAGGATTTCCAATGTGTATCGGCGCACCATGCACCTTTGGCATCGCTCCCGTCACCAACACGGCCTTTGCAATAAGTTCATGCGGTATCGGCCTCATGCTTACCACAATATTCCCATGAAATATCCCCGCGCTTTTGCACTCAATATTTGTCTTATACATAGGGACATTGCAATGCTCCTCAATATGCCTGACCGGAATATCCGCGCTTAACAATTCCCCTTCAAAGGAAAAACTGCATCCAATGAGAAAGCTTACCAAATCATCCCGCCAAAACTTTGCAACATCCGTATATTCTCCGATAAGCTCTCCTTTTTGATAAATCCTATACTTTGGAATATCCGTCGCAATATCTGCCCCCTTCGCGATTTCCAATAAAAATCTGTCTCCTGCATCCGTTACTTCCAAAATCGGACATGCCTTGGGATTCCTTATAGCAAATAGTAAAAAATCGAACGCCAGTTCTTTTGGCAGCACTACGAGATTCGCCTGTGCATAGCCAGTACACATGCCGCTTGTTTCCCCTGTTATTTTTCCTTCTCGGATCAGTTTTCTGACCTCGCTTGGAAGGCAGGGCTCAAAATCCGATGCCTTTTTCCCTTCCGGATATATTTCAGGAATTATATTTTGTATTCCCATAATCAGCCTCCATTAACTGCCTTAAACATTTTTTGAAAGATGTTCTCCTTTTTCACGAGTTCTTTTATTGTTACTTTTTTGAATGACACTTTATCTCCGAACCTTGCCTGAGCCAAATATGGCAAATCATCGCTGATAACTGTCGCTATTTTCGCATAGCCGCCTGTCGTCTGATGATCCGCCATCAGAATAATAGGCAGACCCGCCGAGGTCACTTGAATAGAACCAAACGTAATGCCGTCCGAAACAATATCCATTTTTCTTTTTCCCTCAATTTTTTCTCCTGTAAGCCGGATTCCCATCCTGTCGCTGTCATTTGAAACGGTATATTGCGTGTTCAAAAAGGTTTTGATTCCCTCATGGGTAAAGGCTTCTTCCTGCGGACCCAAAATAACGCGGACTTGAATATTTGCATCATAGTTTTCGGGCAATATCTTTTGTTTCAAAAGTTTTTCGATTTTCGTCTCAGAATAATCAAGGCCATGCAGTGGCAAAATGTCGTTATCTTCTATTTTTCTGCCTTCCAATCCGCCCAGCATGCATTTTAAATTCGTAGACCTGCTCCCCATAACCTCCGGCACATTAATTCCGCCCGCAAAAGCAATATATGCCCGCACCCCGCTCTTTGCAATTCCAAAGCTGACTGTCTGCCCTTTCTTCACTCTGTACGCTTGTCCTCTTTTTATAGGGACATTATCAATCGAGGCCGGCATATCAGCCCCCATAAACGCGATGATCGTATCGCCATCAGGCTCAATGGCAGGCCCTGCAAGCGTTGCTTCCAAAACAGCTTCACCGTTTGCGTTTCCTACCAATGCATTTGCATTTTGGCAAGAAGCCCTATCCATCGCTCCGGACTCCCCTATCCCATATTCCATATATCCATACCTGCCATTATCCTGTACCGTTGTAAGAGGGCCGGATTTTATAATTTTCAAATTCATGCCTGTTATCTCCATGTACTAAGCGATGATATATTCTGGTTTAAAAGTTCCTAATTTTATATCATTTCTGATTGCTTCATATTCCGTTTCATTAATTGAGAAAAAAACAATGTATTCACCTGCTTTGCACAGAATCGGGTTTTCGCTTTTAGGATTATAAAAATCAAGCGGCGTGCTTCCAATCAATCTCCATCCTCCCGGGGAAGATATCGGGTATACGCCTGTCTGATTCCCGCCAATTCCCACAGAGCGCGCCGGTATTTTAATTCGCGGCGTATCAAGCCTCGGTATGCTGATTTTTTCATCTAATCCGCCAAGATATACAAAGCCGGGCAAGAAACCAAGCATATAAATTTTATAATCCGCTTGCTCATGCAGCCTTATAATTTCTTCCTGCGCCAGCCCCAATATATTTGACATTTCTTCTAAATCAGGGCCATATGCGCCGCCATAACAGCAGGGAACAATAAGTTTTTTTCTTATTTTTTTATAATAATTATCTTGTGGCGGTTTGTAATCCCGAATGATTTTGCTCAACTTAAAAAAATCAACTTCCGATGGGGAGTAAAAGACCATAAGACTCCTGTAAGTGGGCAATGTTTCCCTTATGCCCTTTATATTGTGTTTCTTCAAATAATCAGAAAGTTCATGTACTTTATTATTTGCCGCATCATCTATGCTTTTGCCAAACTCAACCACCAAAGCCCGATCCCCTGCGGGAAAGATTTCCATATTTTTCATAATCGCCTTCCGTTTGTAATCGGGTAGGGGAGCGTTCCCCTACTCGCCGCGCCGGGCGCGTGCTGCTACAGCAAATTACTAAAGCCATTGATGACTTTAGTAATTTGTAATTACCATACGCGCCAGTGTGCATAAAAAAGAGATTGTATCATAATTATCATAATACAACCCCTTTGCAGTATCAATAAATTCAAAAATTTTATAAAAATCTTTTATTCTTAACTCGCTGTCCTAGCTGATGCTTATGGTATCACAAATCCTTTCTTTCGTCAATATTCTCCGCAATTTTTGTGCATTTCAACAAACGCGGTTCGACTTATGCACATCATCATCTGCGCAAGTGCTATGTCCTCAGACCCATATAATGATGCCATTTATTGACGCTTATTTCAGCTTATTGTTTCCATTCAGCACCTCCGATATAATGTGCGCCAAAGGTTCGCATGAATTTAGTGCCTCCTCAACCGTGTTTGTCTGCGAGCCGAACTCTATCAGCAGAGTCTTTGACCGGTAATGCATATTATACCTGTAACCTCGCAGGTATGTCCTTCTGGTAATGCCGGGGTAGTGTTCCTCCGCGAAAAGCTGCATCTGAAACGCAAACGAAAGATTATCCTGAACGTACGGATTGGGCAGCCTTGTAAGCTCGCCCAGCTCGCGCGTGTAGTTTAACCCGTTGAAAAACATGAATTTTGCCATATCCATGCCTTGAATGTTTGTCACCAGACAGAATGGCACTCTTAAACACGTTCTGCATGGGAATCTGCGTCCGGCTGACATCCCCGATGCTGACCACGTTG
>QLIP01038332.1_pt1 | contig 16128 bp, 13 predicted proteins | sample 1769771 | NCBI WGS metagenome assembly QLIP01 (sample SAMN09428762, study PRJNA476227) | Gut metagenome, whole genome shotgun sequencing project. | isolation source: cecum | host: Rhizomys sinensis | place: China: Jinsha town of Minqing, Fujian Province | collected 2013-09-23
TGGCGCGATTTGGAAACCTCACCCCATTGGGTGCCGCCCGTGCCCTTGCGGTGTATCGGCGTCCGCTCGGACTTTATGTGCTGGACTATGGCCATAGCGACTCGGGATTTTGCATCTGACGTAGGGATTCGAGACCTTGCGGGGTTGGTTCGGGGGTGGTCCATGAGGTATGGGTGCCGTAGCAGGTTATAATCGGAGCCAGCGGATTGCGTCGGGAGGCAATCTCCTCAAAAATGATGTCTGCAATATCCGCTCCACGTTTCACCTGCTGAGGGGCCGGCATCCCCGGCATATTCAGCCAAGGCTCAAGAGCCGACGAAATCCAGACCCTACGACAAAACGATTTAAGCTTTAACCCCTTTTCATACCATTCGCAAAACTTGCCATTGTCCGGGAATAGCACCAGAGTCTTACCCTTTACCACCTGCAGAGCATGCCAGGGATCATTCAGGTTCTCACTGCTCGGATTGAGTCCACCGCATCCGCCACAAGCTATCGCCACATAGGTGTCTCCACACCCGACATTTGCCAGGAGCGCGTGCACGGCGAGCGCCGTCTTTTCGCTTTCGAACAGCCATACCTCGGGTGTATCCTCCCGTATCCGATGCGAACCAAAGAAGCATTGTCTCAGTTCGAAACCGTCGGCATACCCTTTCTCCTTATGAATCCAGTTGATGCGACCGTTGCGATGTCCGTCGGGATTATACCCCATGCTTTTGCCGGTACGAATCCTACCGTTCCAGTCGATTTGAAAAAATTCGGCACCCGCAAACCCGCGGCTTGTCCCAACCCCATATCTATCAAAAGCCTCTTCAAGACATGAATCGGGGAGATACCCAAGAAACAACCGCTTCAATGCCAGGAATAATGGATTTTTTCGAACCGGTTGACTATGCGATGCATCAAACCGTTCCAAAGGTATATAGCTTGGCTCTCGCCGCGCGGTTGCAACCAGCACCGGCTTACGAAAGCGGGGTTGACTTCCGCTCAGAGTGGGGTGCAAGGCTCGTTGGTCGCGGAAATACTCCTTGGGTGGATAATGATATCCACAATTATCGGCACGGTCGCACCGCCCGCAACTATCATCGATCTTCCTGCCGGTTTCATCCACATAGAGCACAAACCGTCTTTTGCCACACTTCGGACACACATATTTTTTTGAACTTTTATCAAGTGATATCATGACATTATTTTTTTAGGGTGGAACGAGGTTTAAGGATAAAACCTGAAAAAAGTTGTCCACGGGGTGTCCACGGTGTCCACGGTGTCCACGCCCGGGAACCGTGGACAGTGTGGACACCCGTGGACAGTGTGGACAACTTTTTTCAGGGATAGAGGGTCAGACAGTCAAGGGGGGATTGTTGGGGGTTTTCGCTTTCAGCACCTTTGCCACCCACGACTTGCTCACCCCCAACCGTTCGGCAATTTTCCGCAGCGACATCCCCTCGCTATGAAGCTGTGCAGCATCACTGCGCAATCTCACCTCATCTTCATCCTTGGCATTGACCAGGTGCACCGACTCAGCCTCGGTCCTCAGCATTGTGAAGTTCAAAAAATAATCCTCCTTATCAAGCTCACACACCAGCACATTGTCGGCGCCATAAACAATTTCGGTGGTTCGAGCCTTTACCTGCTTGATATATCTCAGTCGCTCCTCTCGTGTTGAGCGCCCTATGGCAAATGCAGAGTCAAAAAAGTTCATCAGCTGTTTGGAACCAGCAAGGTCGTTCTGCGTAATCGGCATCGAAGACTGCCGCTTGGGGGTATGTGCCAACACTAACACCGACAACCCCAATTCGGTCTTAATTTTCAGAAGCTGCTTCATAAGGTTACCAGCCGACTCGGCATGTTCGGCAGTTGCTGTGAGCCATGTCAGGTTGTCGATGATAATCACATCACACTGATTGACCTTTGCACCCTCAGCTATCAGGGGGATGACGGAGTTCTCAAAATCAAAACCCTCAAACCCGTTCATGTTGATCTCGCAACGCAGGAACCCTTCGGGAAACTGATATACTCCCGTCTCATTCTTGTATCTGATCTCAAACTGCTTCTGAGTCAGCTCAAAATCAACATACAACACCCTGCGACCAGACAAAGCAATATCACGGGCTATCTGCACCGCCAACACCGACTTGCCGACATTGGTATCAGCAAACAAGCAACATACCTCACCCTGAATGAACAGCTCCTTCCAGAGGAAAATAGGATCCGGAATCTCAGCCGACTCCTTCATCCAGGTGTTACACTCCTTGATAACCAATGGTCCGACATTCATAGCCGCACTCTTGACAATGCAGTTGCTCCCCTCGGCAACAAATCTTCTCAACTCTTCTTTGTAAAGTCCCATAATCTTTTAAGTTTAAGTTCTATCATTTAAGTTTCTCTCTGACGAGATTGGAAATTCTAATCAAAAATAATTTCGGGTCTTAGTTCCGAAATTAATATACACCCCGTTAAAGTTATTGTTAAACAATACCTTTAATAGCAAAGCAATGTATTTTCTCTTATTTCGACAGCAAAGTTAATAATTTATTTCGATACTGCAATGCTTATCACTTTAATTTTTACAACATTTCTTTATTTATTCTATCAATACAACTACAATGCGCTGATAATTAACAACATATTAAAAACAAGCAAATCTATAAAAAATTACGCAATACTCACTGTCCACGGTGTCCACGGTGTCCACGGTGTCCACGCCTCGGGAACTGTGGACACCGTGGACACCGTGGACAGTGCGTGGACAACATTTTTCAGGGATAAAAACCCACTTGTTGGCCGAGGTTGCAAGCAACCTCGGGTCCGAGCGGACGCCGATTCACCGCCACAAACTAACCCGGCAAAATCACCAGCCAAATAAACCGCGGGGACCGCGACTGCAACTTGGGGACCGAATCAGCATCTTGGGGACCGCGACTGCGACTCGGGGACCGAATCAGCATCTTGGGGACCGAGTCAGCATCTCGGGGACCGCGACTGCAACTCGGGGACCGAGTCAGCATCTTGAGGAGCCTGTGTAGCGGTCGGAGGGTATATAAAAAGGATTGGGCTGCCTCACGGCAACCCAATCCAAGATTCCACTATAAACTATATCTAACTAAACTTCAACTTGCAAACCTCCTCACGGAGTCTTACAAATCTATCCATATTGCTTTGTACCTTTAAAACGTATGCAACCGGTATATGTTGTATTCATACCTTTTATTTACAAGAGTTTAAGTTTACACAATACTCATTAACACATACCTATTGCATTTTGCTATCCGCGGGAGTTTATCTCCTCTTTTTTGCGTTTGCTTTCGATTGCAATAGTTACGTTTTTTACCTGTTATTTCTTAATTCTGCGAGGTGGCTGCTTGCTTTTTAGCAAAGTAACCGGTGCGTATGTAGAGCGAGAATGCGTTGCGGCGCACTATGGTTATGACAAGGAATATGCCTGCAATCACAAAGTTCATCAGGAAGGGGAATGTGCCGTTGGCGGGGACGCCGAACAGCTCCCTGACGGGGTCTATGATAAATGGGGCTATGACTACTGCCACATAGTTGGCGGCAAGCACTATCGACATGGCAAGTGTCGACTTGTCGGGGTCGTTGACGCAGCGGGTGGACTTGTCGTACATCAACGGCTGCAGCACACCGTAGCCGAAACCGGCGAGAATGGCACCCAGCAAGAATCCCCATATCTCGGGGACGAAATATATGATTCCGAGTCCGAGGAATATGCAGAGTGCGCACACAATAGATGTCTGCTTTTTAAAGATGCGCACTACAGGGGCGAGGATGAATCCCGACAGGAAGATAAATAGGAAGTAGACCGAGGTCACCGTGCCGGCCCAGTCTTCGGCCCAGTGGCGTGTAGCGACGGTGAAGGGGGCGTAGTATGAGATGACGATGGTGAGGTAGGTGGTGAGGAAGTAGACGCCAAACACCCCTAACAGACGTGGGTAGCTGATGCCGTTTTTGGCAAACCGTGTGGGGTGTGACACCAGTTCGGTTTTAATGTCGGCAAGGTCGATGGCATGGTTTTTGGCCTTATCCTGCTGCTCCTGCGTGTCGGGGGCGGTAGCATCCTTCTTGCCGAGTCCGGGGATGCCGCGCAGGAAGGGTAGCAAAACCAGCGGGATGAGGATAATCAGGTATACGGTAAAGGGGATATGCCAGTTGCCGCTCTGCAGCCACCCCACGATGTAGGTGACAGCCACCAGGGTGATGTTGGCGACACCGACCTGATAACCCATCTGTTTCATTTTATACTTGCCGCTGAATATGTCGGAGAGCAAACCTGTGGAGTATGGTATCAGGATACCGGCACCGGCGCCGAGCAGCGAACTGATAACAATCAGCGCCGCCATGCTCTGGGCAAAGAGGTATGCCACGGCGCAGGCAGCAAAGAGGAATACGCCGAGCGATATGATGGCCACTTTGTGTCTGGATTCGGAGAACTTACCCGACAGCAACACAAAGGGGATTATAAGCACGTTTGGGAGTGTGGTGAGGAGCTGAATCTCGAGGTCGGTGGTGTGCGGGAATATGGTTCGCAACCGCTCGAGCATCGGCGATATAGCCAACCCGGGGAGGTTGACAACCAATGAGATAGAGAAAACAGCGATAAGAGTGAGCAGCGACACTGGGGTCTTGCCCGTTTGAATCATTTTCATAACCTTGTTGATTTAGAGAATCGACACCCCGCCGGGATAGTGGACTCGGGTCAGGGAGCTGTTGATTTAGAAAAGGGGGAGACGGCATCGCGTCGCCTCCCCCTGCGTATAGATAGTGTTTTGATAGTGTGTTCCAATTACTTGGCAGCGGTCTTGGCAGTGGCGGCTGCAGCATCGGCAGCAGCGTCAGCAGCCTGTTCCTCTTCAAATTCCTTGGCAGCGGCAGCAAGGGCAGCCTTAGCCTCGGGGGTTGTTTCCCAGTGGAATGGCACGAACTCGTTGCCGGGTTCCATCCAGCTGTCTTTCTTGAACTTGAGGATGATGAACGGGAGCACCACAAAGATGATTACACCGCCAAAGAGTACGGAGAACCATACGGTGTTCGAACCCATGTTGACCGAGTCGGTGGGGAAGAAGCTGAAGATAAATGCGGCGAGCGAACCGATGAAACCGATACCGCCGATGAGCCACATCATGCCGTTACCCTTCTTACCGATGCGGTAGGGGCGCTTGGCATCCTTCATGTTATAACGCAGATAGATGGCTGCGGCAAACATAAGGAGGTAGGCGATGAGGTAAAGGAGCACTGTGAGCTGCGACATAATCTGGTAGAAGCTCTGTACCGATGGCATGAGCACCATGAGGAGTGACAGCAGTGTCACGAGAGCAGCCTGGAGGTAAAGGATGTTTTTCTGCACACCGTTCTTGTTGGTTTTCTGGAAGAACGGAGGGAGATAACCTGCTCTACCCACAGCAAAGATACCCTTGGAGGGACCGGCAACCCAGGTAAGCACACCTGCCAGCACACCAAATGCGAGGGCGATGGCCATGAGGGGTGATACCCAGCTGATGTGGAAGTACTTGAAGTAGTTGTCGAAACCTACGAGAAGGCTCTGTACCAGGTTGATATCCTTGGCCGGGATTACGATACCCAGGGCGTAAGTACCGAGGATAAAGATAAGCACTGTGGCAAGGGCGCCGATAAACACTGCCTTGGGGTAGTTTTTGGTCGGGTTCTTGATTTCGCGCACGTGGATACCACTCATTTCCATACCTGCATAGAACAGGAAGATAGAGCATGCAAGCACCACGTTGTTGAAGTTTGAGAAGTCCGGAATGAAGCTACCGTGCAGGTTCATCTGAATCTGACCGCCGGTGCAAACATAGATCACGGCGAGGACCACGATGATACCCACGGGGATGATGGTACCCACCATACCGCCGATTTTGGACACCTTACCTACCCAGCCCATACCCTTGAGCGAGATGAATGTGGCCAGCCAGTAGATGGCGAGCACGCAGACAATCATGTAGAGCTTGTTGGAGGCAAGGATGGAGTCCTGAGTGTGGTCCATGCCGATGAATGCGAGAGCCACACCGCCAAATGTTAACACAGTAGGATACCACATTGTGGATTCAATCCACTGGAGCCAGATGGCAAGGAAGCCGGCTTTTTTGCCGAATGCCTCACCGACCCAGCGGAACATGCCACCCTGCTGGTAAGGGAACATAGCCGCCAATTCGGCCGCAACGAGAGAAACCGGGATAAGGAAGACCACGGCAGCCAGCAGATAATAGAATGCCGAACTGATACCGTAGGTTGCTTCGGCCGGAAGACCACGGAGCGACACAACGGCTACAATATTCATAATCACGAGGGTAAAGACACCCATCTTGACCGTTTTCTTCACTGCCGGGTTCTTGATACCCGTGGCAGTGGAAGGTGTTGAATTTGTTGCCATATCGTAACCTATTTTTTAATAATCTACTACGACGCGGTCACCTTCGAAGATGCCGAGTCCGAGTTTGTTGACAAATGCTTTGATGGCAGCCTGTGCCTTGACAGAGTTGCCGGCGTCGTCCAAGGGTGGGGCGAAGGCGCACACGCCGAGGATGCCGGGGAGGACACCCAGCACACCGCCGCCAACACCGGTCTTGGCCGGTATTCCCGAGGTATACAACCAGTCACCGGTGTGCTGATAGAATCCGACGGTGGCAATAAGAGATGTAATCTTGGGTGCGATTGCCGGGTCGAACACCTGAGCTGCTGTTTTGGGGTTCTTGCCATTGTTGGCAATTGTGGCAGCCATCACCGACAGCTGGTCGGATGTGATACCCAGCGAGCACTGACGTGTGTAAAGGTCAAGGCTCATGGGGACATCGTCATAGATGCGGTTGTAGTTCTTCAGCAACCAGGCGATGGCGCGGTTGTTGAAGTTGGTGTCGCTTTCCGACTGATAGAGCTCGTCGATGAGTTCGGGAGCCGAACCGCAGAGTTCGGTAATATTGTCGACGATAGCTTTCCACTTAGCCTCGCTGTTGCCGTTTGGCATCACCATTGAACAGGCAGTGATGGCACCGGCGTTGACCAGCGGGGTCGACGGGTGGTCGTTTTCGAGCAGAATGGCGAATATCGAGTTAAAGGGAAGTCCAGTGGCATCGGCACCAATCTGCTTGAGCACAGCTTCGGGACCCTGCTGACGCATGCAGAGGATGGCAGTGGGGACCTTTGACACTGACTCGATACCAAACTTGTAGGTGGTATCACCAAAGTTGATGGTCTCACCGTTGAGCAGTGTTACGCTCAAGCCAAACAGATTGGAATCCACATTTGCCAGATAGGGGATATAATGTGCATTCTCACCACCGGTAACCTTGAGAGTCTCCTCGTAAGCTTCCTGAGCGGCCTGCTTGATCTGATCTATTGTAATGGTCTTGTTCATAAGGGTGTGAATTTACAACCCGTCGGAATCGGTGCTCTTATTCCTAATCCGCGAGTGGTGATGGAACATAACTAATCCGCGAGTGGCGATGGAGCATAACTGATCCGCGAGTTTTGATTCAGAAAAAAAGGATTCAGCCGGCCGACCGAGCCCGCCGGCTGATTCCTCAAAAAATCAAACTATATCAATAATCATCCCGACAGAGGGAGCCTCAAGTGCGGGTTATGACGGCACTTTCGCCGGGACCCTCTGTGCGAAACGGAGAATCAACGACCGGTGTGAGTAAAGGTCTTGGTCTTGAGCGGGAGGTTCTTCTCCATTGCGATACGTGTGGTGGTCGGGTACTCGAGCTTGTTGAGTTCGTCGACGTAACGTGTGATGTCGCTAAGCAGCATGTCGGCCATGTCGCGGCTGAATCCCTGCTTGCAGAGAACACGCATTACCACAACGTTCTGCAGATTTTCGGGGAGAGTGTATGCCGGCACCATCCAACCGCTCTGAGCGAGCTTGTCCTGGAGGTCGTAGAGAGTCCACTTGGCAGTAGCCTGGAACTCGGGCTTCATCATCCACACAAAGATCGGGTTGACAAGAGTTTCGCTATAGTTGTCGAATGCGGGCATTGCACCAATCTTGCTATGCAGATAGTTGGCGATGTCGAGAGAGTTCTGCTGAATCTGCTTGTAACCCTCAAATCCCAAACGGATAAACTGATAGTACTGACCGAGAACCTGAGCGGCAGGACGAGAGAAGTTAAGACCTACCTGACGGATTTCGGCGCCGAGATAGTTAACCGAGAATGCCATGGCTCCGGGCAAATACTTGCTATCCTTCCAAACTACCCAACCGAGACCGGGATATACAAGACCGAACTTGTGACCCGAAGTAGAGATAGAGAGTACCCACTTCAAGCGGAAGTCCCACTTGGTATCGGGGAAGAGGAACGGGAGGATGAAACCACCTGATGCAGCATCAACGTGGATAGGCACGTCGTAGCCGGTCTTGGTGTTGAATTCGTCGAGAGCAGCGTCGAGAGCTTCAACGTCGTCGTTGGCACCTGTCCAGGTAACACCCTGAATAGGAACTACGCAGATAGTGTTTTCGTCGCAAAGCTTAACGGCTTCCTGCGGGTCGAGGGTACGTTTTTCGAGTGTAAGAGGAACGCAACGCATCTCAATCTGCCAGAGGTCGGCAAATTTTTCCCATACCACCTGGTATGCAGAAGAGATAACGAAGTTAGGCTTGTCGTAGGGCTTACCCTGAGCTTTTCTCTTGTCGCGCCAACGTATCCAGGCTGCGATACCACCGAGCATACAAGCCTCTGAAGAACCGATGGCAAGCGCACCAGTCTTCCAGGTGTCCTGTTCGGGAGAGTTCCAAAGGTTGGCAATGATGTTGATACACTTACCGTTCATGTAAGCGATGCGGGGATATTCAGTCTCATCGATATAGTTTACATTGATGGCCTCGTTCATCAGCTTGGTAGCATATTCGTCCATGTAGGTGGTAACGAATGTAGCGAGGTTAAGACGTGGTTGAGTCTGTGCAAAAGTCTCATCCTTAACCATCTGATAAGCAACTTCAGGAGTTGTGGGTCCATCAGGAATTTTCTCTACCGGAGAGGGTTGCAACATGGCGGAAGTACCGAAAACAGCACTCTTGGCGTCGCCATTCGCGAAATTTTTGTCGATCATAATATTAATTTCAATAAGTGATAAATTCAAGATTAAGTGTTTCTGTTTATCCGATTGATTGTGGGTCTGTATCCGATAAATCGACTTTGGCTACCGCAAGGTATTTTGTACCTAACGTGTGTGTGTGTTTATCTTGAGCGTCTGAATGTGATATGCTAAGTGGATTTCAGAGCTTGTAAGATCAAGGCTGTAAAAGGGAGTCCGGGCTTCCGGCAGTATTTTACCCTTTATACTCATATAACACGGGGGGCATCAAATGGTTCTTTGATACCCCCTCTCAAAATTATAAAAATTATAAAAAAATTAATCTGCTAAATTTTAACACTTTGCATATACGACAAGTGTTGCTGAACGGGTTCAGACCCGTCTTAATTTTCGTCGGCTGCGGTGCGTGCTATGGGTGCTGCCATGGGGGAGGCATAGCTGCGGGCATAGTAGTCGTGCAACTGTCGCTTAAGCTTCTTCAACACCGGTGCGTAGGCGGGATTGTTGGCAACGTTGTGACGCTCCTCGGGGTCTTTGGCATAGTCATACAGCTCGTAAGCCAGCACCTTGCTCTGGTCGAACGGCTGATAGGTTTTAAACCCCTTGGTCCACTCCACCAGTCGGTAGCGCGAGTCGCGGAGTGCATATCCGTGGATATCCTCTTCGAGTTCTTTTGCTTTACCCTTGAGGTCGGTATCGGTGGCGATGGTATAATTCTCGCCACAGGTGCGGCTAAACTGACTGATGGCATAATCCTTGACCTTGGCTTTTGGGTTCTTGAGAACGGGGACAAGCGAGCTACCGTCCAGCGGCTGCGGCTGGGGGATGCCGGTGAGTTCGCACACCGTGGGGAAGATATCCAGAAATTCGGTTACCCCCTGTGCTCGGGCACCTTGCTTCATGCCGGGAGCCGAAATAATGAGCGGGGCATGTGTGCTCTGTTCAAAGTCGGTGATTTTGTTCCAGAGACCGTGGTCGCCGAGGTGATACCCATGGTCGCCATAGAGGATGATAACGGTGTTGTCGGCGAGCCCCTCCTGGTCGAGCGCATCGAGCACCTTTCCAATCTGTGCGTCGGTATATGATACGCATGCGTAGTAGGCATGGATAAGCCGCTTCTGCACCTCGGTGTCAAGATGCCTGGTATCCATATAGCTTTCAAACGGGGGTATATCCGAATACCCCTTCACTTCGAGCGAGTTGTGATAGGCATACTCCACCGGGTCGGAACTCATATCCTGAAATTTAGCCACCGGCATGCTGTCGCGCTCATACATGTCCCAATACTTCTTGGGGGCGCAAAACGGGAGGTGGGGCTTCTTGAAACCGACACCGAAGAAGAAAGGTTTGCCACCCTCCTTGAGTTTATGCAGGGTCTTGACCGCCTCCTCGGCAATGATACCGTCCTGATAACCGTTGTCGGGGACGTCGGCGCATTCGGTAGCCACGCGTCCGTTGGCAAGGGCATATGTGGCACCGGGTGCCTTGACATATGGTAGCGACCAGGACTTGGGGTCGTCCTTTACCGTCTTATCCTTGAGGGGGTGATAAATCTTGCCGACACCCACGGTTTCATAACCGCTGTTTTTCAACGCCTCGGGCATTGTTACTATATCGGGATTATTCTTGCGGAAACTACCCATAAGCCACCATACACCGGTGTGGTCGGGGTTGAGACCTGTCATGAGCGACGAACGGGTGGGACCGCTCAATGCCACCTGGCAGTAGTTGTTGCTGAAGGTGACACCGCGTGCGGCAAGACGGTCGATGTTCGGAGTTTTGGCGGTGGGGTCGCCATACGGACCAAGCCATGTCTTCATATCGTCGACAGCTATCAGCAGCACATTAGGGCGTTTGTCGCCACCCTTGGCCTCGCTCCCGTCTGCGGCCAGGGCTGTCTGCCCAGCAGCCACCGAACCCACTCCACAAAGCAAATATTTTAAATTATTTCCGCAATTCATGTTGAAGAATTAAAGTTTTTGTTAATTTTGCACAAAGATAACTTAATTTTTCAAATCAAAAGAGATTTCACGGAAATAAGTTCTATATGAAACTGAAATACTTTCTATTCGGGGTTATGGCATTTATAGCCACCCCCCTCTTCTCTCAGACTCTCGACACCGAGGCGCTTGCCAAAGTCAATCCCGCCGCATCACGACAGGTTTATGAAGTGGCACAGCATGTCAAACTCACTGCAAAGCAACAGCTGGAGTTTGCCAAAGCCTTGCAGAAAGAGAATGCCAAGTTTCTGGAAATCATGAAGCAGAACCTGGGGGTGATGACTGCCAAGGGGAAAACGCAACTTGCCAAGATGCGCGACAACGCCATCTCGACCATCCTCGATGCCGAACAGCAGGCGCAGTACTACCGCGGTGTGTTTGACGCCGAAGCGGATGCCGAAGGGAACCGCATTGCCGACACACTGCAAAAGAAATATAACCTTACCGACCAGAACTGGAAGTTTATCCGCATCGCGTTCTATAAGATAGGTCTCGAGACACGCGTGCTCAACAAGATGCTTGCCGACACCCCCAAGAAGGCTGCCCAGAAAATCAGGGAGCTTCGCCGGGAGTATCTGAACTCAATCGAAGAGAAGGGAGGTCTGCGCGTCAACACCACCGACGCCGAGGGGAAGGAGATTACCGACCCCAACGAAATGACCATAACCTGGGTGCGCGACTTCGACCCCAACGCCCTACGCAAATAATAATCCCACCATAAGATCTGGCGTATAAGAACAATATAAATATACTAACAGCACCATCCTGTTTCGGATTAAATCCGGAACAGGATGGTGCCGTTTATATCTAAAATCTAAAATCTGAAATCTAAAATCTAACAAAAAATCTAACAAAAAATCTCGACTACCCTGCGCAGTGCTGCCACAAAGGCATCGCACTCCTCCTTGGTATTATAGACGGCAAAGGAAGCGCGAACTGTACCCGGAATGCCGAGGCGCTCCATGAGTGGCTGCGCACAGTGATGACCGGTGCGGACTGCCACACCGAGTTTGTCGAGCAGGAGTCCGAGGTCGTAGTTGTGAATCTCGCCGACATTAAACGAAATCACCGCCGACTTGTGAGCCGCCTCACCATAGACGGTGAGTCCGGGAATCTCTTTCAGCTTCGGGGTAACATAATTGAGCAACTCCTCCTCGTGCGCCTGGATGGCATCGAGCCCTACCCTGTCGATAAAGTCAAGAGCCATGGCAAAGGCTCCGATTCCGACAAAGTCGGGGGTACCAGCCTCGAACTTAAACGGGAGGTCGGCATAGGTGGTGTGGTCAAAGCTGACATGCTTTATCATCTCGCCGCCACCCTGATATGGGGGCATCGATTCGAGCAGCTCGCGGCGTCCGTAGAGCACACCCACCCCGGTGGGGCCATACATCTTGTGTGCCGAGAAGGCATAGAAGTCGCACCCGAGTTGCTGCATGTCAAGCTTAAGGTGGGGTGAAGCCTGCGCCCCGTCCACCATTACCGGCACGCCGTGCGAGTGTGCAATCTCCACCATCTCACGTACCGGATTGACAGTGCCAAGCACATTGCTGACATGGGCAAAAGAGACCATAGCAGTGCGGTCGCCGAACAGCGATTTATACTGTTCAAGGTCGAGCTCACCCTTTTCGTTGATATCCACAACCTTTATTGTCAACCCTTTGCGCTGTGCCAACAGCTGCCATGGCACAATGTTGGCGTGGTGCTCCATCACGGTGAGTATAATCTCCGACCCGGGGGCAAACCGCTCGCCAAACGAGGCGGCAACAAGGTTGATGGCCTCGGTGGTGCCGCGTGTAAATATCACCTCCTCGACCGAGTTGGCATTGATATACTCCTTGACACGACGACGGGTGGCCTCCTGCATATCGGTGGCCTCCTGCGACAGGGTGTGGACACCGCGGTGCACGTTGGCCTTCTTGGTGCGGTAGAAGTCCGCAATGCTGCTCACCACCTGCTCGGGGGTCTGCGACGTGGCGGTGTTGTCAAGATAGATTAGAGGTTTATTCCCCACACTGCGGTGCAGTATGGGGAACTCCTCACGTATTTTATCTACATCAATCATCTCTTATGCATTTTTAGAGCCGCAGACGGAGCAACCGGCACATGCCGATGCCTCGCCGGCAAAGCGGCGCTCGGTCATGATGTGCAGACGCTCACGGAGCGAGTCGACACGGATACCGTCGATGACATCGGCCATAAACGCCTGCTTCAGGAGGAGTCGGGCGGTAGCCTCGTCGAGTCCGCGGGTGCGCATATAGAACATCTGGTTTGCATCGAGCTGACCTATTGCCGAGCCGTGCGAACACTTCACATCGTCGTTATAGATTTCCAGCTCGGGGCGAGTGTGCATCTTGGCATCGTCGCTGCCGAGCAGGTTTCGGTTGCTCTGATATGCCTCGGTCTTGACGGCGCCGGGGGCGACATAGATGCGTCCGGTAAATGCACCGGCGGCGGTATCGTCGAGTGTGTATTTGAACAGTTCGTTCGACCGGCAACGGGGTGCGTTGTGTTCGATGCGGGTAAAGGTCGATACCTTGCGGTTACGGTCCTCGATACCCATCCCGTAAAGGTGCAGGTCACCCTCCTCGCCACCAAAGGTGCAGTAATACTCGTTGCGGGTGGTGCCGTTAAAGAGGGTAATCCCGTCGATGCCAACCTTGCTGTAAGCTTCCTGACGGAGATAGAGGGCTGAGATGCGCGAGGTCTTTTCGGACGATTCCTCGAGCGAATAGTAGTCAAACTCACCACGTTTGTCGACAAAGATTTCGACGGTCTCGAGTGCGAGGAAGTCTACATTCTGATTCTGTGTGTGGTCGCACACCAGGAGCTTGGCGGCGGCATCCTCTTCGATAATGACGAGTATGCGGCGCACTGCCATGAGTGGGGCGACGCTGTCGAGGATGTTGATGAGCTGGATGGGCTTTTCGACCTTCACACCCTTGCGCACGCGCAGAAACAGACCGTCCTGTGCCAGCAGAGTGTCGAGAGCCACCACGGGGTTACCCATGTCGGCGGCGGCTCCGTAATACTTTGCCACCAGCGCGGGCTCCTTCTCGGCCATGGCACGGAGCGAACCTATTTCCACCCCGTCGGGGAGGTTGGCGCGCGAACGCGATGTCTCGGCAAATGTGTCGTTGACCAGCATAAACAGCGCAGTGCTCAGCATCGGGACATCGCAACGGAATGTCACCTTGGGGTCGACACCCATATTAACTTTGGCTATGTTGAGACCGTAGTCGGGGGCAAGCATCCCCTCAAGGTCGCAGTTCTCATAGTTGTCGGTATCGCATGCCGGAAGCACACTCTCCTCAAGCACCTGGCCAGCGGCAGCGCGGAGTGCGTTGAGTGCCGGTGCCGAGTGGCGGTCGAGTGTGTCGCGGTGACTGCGATAAAGATCAAGATATTGGTTTAATGCACTCATAATTACTGATTGTCAACCTCCTCTTTGATCCAGTCGTAACCTCGTTGTTCGATTTCAAGTGCCAGTTCGGGACCGCCGCTCTTTACGATACGACCCTTATAGAGCACATGTATAAACTCGGGCTTGATGTAGTCGAGCAGGCGCTGGTAGTGGGTAATCACGATTGTGGCGTTGTTCTCGCTCTTGAGCTTGTTGACACCTTCTGCCACGATGCGGAGCGCATCGACGTCAAGACCGGAGTCGGTTTCGTCAAGAATGGAGAGCTTGGGTTCGAGCACCGCCATCTGGAAAATCTCGTTGCGCTTCTTTTCGCCACCCGAGAAACCTTCGTTTACGGAACGCGATGCGAGCTTGTTGTCGAGTTCGACCACGGCACGCTTTTCGCGCATCATTTTCAGGAACTCGGAGGCCGACATGGGTGGCTGGTTGAAGTATTCGCGCTTGGCGTTGACAGCGGCGCGCATAAAGTTTACCATCGATACGCCGGGGATTTCCACCGGATACTGAAATCCGTAGAACAACCCTTCATGGCTGCGGATTTCGGGAGCCATGGCCAGCAGGTCCTTGCCGTTGAATTCGGCTGTACCTTCGGTAACTTCGTATGCCGGATTGCCGGCAAGCACCATTGAGAGTGTGGACTTTCCGGCACCGTTAGGTCCCATGATGGCGTGCACCTCTCCGGGTTTGATTTCGAGGTTCAAACCCTTCAATATCTCTTTCCCGTTGATACGGGCATGCAAATCTTTAACTTTAAGCATATATAATGTGAATGCGTAATATTTCTGATTAATCCACAAATTTACAAATTATCCCCCTAATATCAAAAGTTATAACGCCCCCTTCGGCAAAAAGATTATTAAAATAAGCAGTCACGGCCCGCAGAGCAGTTCTGCGAGCCATGACCTTTTCACTTAATATTATACAAATAGCTGCTTTCAGCAGTTATAGTCTACGCATGCGCGAGCCTCAACGCGCCCCTTTACCAGCGCTGCGGCAGCGACGTGTGCGGGGTGCTTGGCATAGACGTCGACCTCAGCCATGCTACCTACCACTGCTGTGAGGACAAGGTCCCAGCTTTCGGCGGGGTTCTCGTTGATGCCGACCTCCATGCTCTCCAGGCACTCGATCTGAGTGGGGAGCGCTACCAGTGCGGCTTTGAACTCCTGCGCAAGCGCAAGGCGCTCGTCGGCGCTGCCGGTAAATTTGAATTCTACGATATGTTTAGTCATTTTAGTCGTTAGTCGTTAGTCGTTAGTCATTAGACCGGAGTCCGGCTGACATTTTTTCGCGTTTTTTAGAGGGTGGCGAGGGAGGCTGAGACGTTGTCATAGATGCGCTTGGCGAGGTCGCCGCATGAGCATGCCGGCTGGAACTCCTTGCCGGTAATCTTCTCGTACAGCTCAATATAACGCTTGCTTACCTCCTGACAGTATTCGGGGGTCATCTCGGGCACTGTTTCCCCTGCCTTACCCATAAATCCGTTGCTGATGAGCCATTTGCGCACAAACTCCTTGGAGAGCTGTTTCTGCTCTTCACCCTTTTCGAGGCGCTCTTCATACCCGTCGGCATAGAAATAACGCGATGAGTCGGGGGTGTGGATTTCGTCGATAAGGATTACCTTGCCATCCTTCAAGCCAAATTCAT
>QLIP01068362.1_pt1 | contig 16091 bp, 13 predicted proteins | sample 1769771 | NCBI WGS metagenome assembly QLIP01 (sample SAMN09428762, study PRJNA476227) | Gut metagenome, whole genome shotgun sequencing project. | isolation source: cecum | host: Rhizomys sinensis | place: China: Jinsha town of Minqing, Fujian Province | collected 2013-09-23
TTTTTTTTTAAAAATGTCCCGCCTTTTTTATGCCAATCTTTGCGCTTTTTTGTTGTTTTGTTTCATCTTTTTTTTGATGTTGTGGGAAAGTGTTTTAGCACCCATTCGCCCGGGTGGCTCGTGGTTGATTTTAAAATCTCTTCCCTTGTGTTTTGCCTTCTGGGGCATTTTAAAAGGGGAAAAAAGAAGTTTTCAAAAATTGGCGTTGATTTTGCAATTTTATTTTTTAGAAAGTTTGGTGCGTGTTTTTGATCCATTCCCTGTTAATTTAATGGCAGCTCTGGAATTTTTATTTTCCATCCTTTTATTCATTTTGTTGGTTTTGTTTTTAAAAGCAAAATCTTAAAATTCCGCGGTCAACGTTCTCTTTTTTTAAAAAATGAACCCTATTTTTTTAAACGGCGAAAAAAAATTTTCGGGCAAATACGCTTTGTGGCACACGGGCTTTCGCCCTTTTTTTAGTTTGGCGGGCGTTTTTGGATTTGTTTTTATTTTATTTTGGGGCGGCATTTTTTTTCACAATCAACCTGCCTTGGGACAAATGTATTTTTTAGTGGGCTCTATTGCGTGGCACGCCCACGAAATGATTTTCGGCTTTGCCGGCGCAGTGATTGCCGGGTTTTTGCTCACCGCCGTAAAAAACTGGACAAAAATTCCCACCTTTACAGGGAAACCCTTGGCACTCCTTGCCATTTTATGGATCGTTTCCCGCGTTTTGCCTTTTTTAAAAGGGGAAGGCACGCTTTTTATCGGCTTAAACGCCTTTTTGGAATGCTCCTTTTGGGGCATTTTGGCAGCGCGCTGCACCCAAAACATTGTGCGCGTCAAAGCGTGGAATCAATTTGCCATCATCGGCAAAGTTTGGTTGTTCATCCCTTTTGTTTTGGTGTTTCACTTGGGGTTGGCGGGCGTTTGGCAAAAAGGCGTGGTGGTGGGTTTATACGGCGGGTTTTATTTGGTTTTGGCGTTAATTTTGACTTTTTCTCGGCGCGTGTTGCCAATGTTTATTGAACGCGGGTTGAATAACGGTTTTATCCCCCAAAATTCCCGCGCGGTAGATAAATGGAGTTTACTTTTATTTCTTATTTTTAGCGCCTTAGAACTTTTTCGCCAAACAGAAATGAATGCCACTTTAAATTACGCTTCTGGTGTTTTGGCGGGAGTGCAAGCGTTACTGCATTTTTACCGTTTGAGTTTGTGGCATCACCCGCTCATTTGGAAAAAACCTTTGCTTTTTAGTTTAATCGGCGGTTATGTTTTTTTCATTTTGGGTTTTGTTAGCATCGCTTTAAACGCCTTTTGGGGCGTGGGCACGATGAGCTTATGCGTGCACCTTTTTGGAATTGGCGCAATCGGCTTATTTGCCTTTGGAATGATGGCAAGAATTGCCTTAGGGCATACGGGCAGAAGCGTTTTTTCCCCGCCCAAAGGTTTAAACCTTGTTTTTTATGGGATTTTTGCTTCGGTTTTTTCGCGCGTGTTTTTGGTGCTTTTATTCCCAGAAAACACCACGTGGTGGATTTTCATCGCCCAAGGATGTTGGATTTTTTCTTCCCTCCTTTTTTGCCTTCTTTACCTCCCCATTTTGATTCGGGCAAGAATAGACGGTGTTTTTGGTTGAAATTTAAAAAAAATTGAAGGTTCACCGTGGATTTTCCGCGGTGAACATTAAAAAATTTTCAAAAAAAGGAAAAACAATGTTTTTAAAACATTTAAACCAACTCAATTCTCTTTTGGGGGAAAATGGCGTTTTAATTTTAGAAAGTGGAGAAGAAAAAAAACGCACTTTTTCTTCTTATTATCCTTTTCGGGTGGACAATAACTTTTATTATTTATCTGGTTTTAATGAACCTCATTCCATTTTAATGGTGTTGGGCGGCAAAAAGAAAGCCCAAACAATTTTATTTTGCAGAAAAAAAGATAAAGAAAAAGAAATGTGGGAAGGTTTTCGTTTTGGACCACAATATGCGAAAAAAACATTTCATTTTACAAAAGCTTTTCCCATTGAAAGTTTTTCCATTCGTTTTGCAGAATTTTTAAAAAACAAAACCCAATTGTTTTGGGCAATGGGTGAAAATAAAGAATTAGATGATTTTATTTTAAAAACCCTTGAAAATTTAAAAAAAGAATCCAAAAAAGGTTTGATTTATCCCCATTGTTTTCAAAACGCAAGAAATTTAATGCAACAATTGAGAATCATTAAAACAGAAGAAGAAATGCTTTTAATGAAAAAAGCCGCCCAAATCAGCGATGGTGGGCATATTCGTGCAATGCAAAAAGTGCGCCCTGCAATGTGGGAATACCAATTGGAAGCGGAGCTTTCTTACGCCTTTCGCCAAAATGGGGGTGCAGAATTGCACGCCTACGCGCCTATTGTGGCGGGGGGTAAAAACGCCTGCATCTTGCATTATTCTCAAAACAATCAAATTTTAAATGATCAAGATTTGGTTTTAATTGATGCCGGCGCAGAATATCAACATTATGCCGCGGATATCACCCGAACTTTTCCTGTTAACGGTCAATTCACACCAGAGCAAAAAATCATTTATGAAATGGTTTTAAATGCGCAAAAAGAAGCCATTTCTTTAATGAAGGAAGGCATAGACTTCAATACTCCGCATTTAAAAGTCATTCGTTTATTCACAGAAGGTTTGATGGATTTAAAAATCATTGAAAAAATGAATATAGACAATGCCATTGAAAAAGGCGATTGGCAAAAATTTTATATGCACGGCACATCCCATTTTTTGGGAATGGATGTGCACGATTTAGGGGAATACAAACAAAATAAAAAATGGGTTCATTTAAAAAAAGGAATGGTGTTGACCGTGGAGCCGGGCTTATATTTTAATGAAAAAGATTTACCCCTTGAAAAACAACAATTTAAAAACATCGGCATTCGCATTGAAGACAATGTTTTAATTCAAAAAAACCACGCAGAAATTTATACCCAAGCGCCCAAAGAAATAAAAGAAATTGAAGATTTAATGCGGGAAAATCCACGGTAAACCTTCATTTTTTTTCTTTACAAAATAGGCTTATAGTTGCATTATTAAACGGTTTTTAAGTTCAACTGTTACACAATGCAAGCCAGAACTCCCGCAACTGATACTCCTGCCAAAAAACCTGTGGTGTTGGGCGCTTTGGCGCGCACCCTCATCCAAACCAAAAAAATAACGGACCGCGAAGCGCAAGAAATTGCGGAGGCAGCCAACCGCGATGGCATTCCTTTTATTGAATCGCTCATCCGCATTAAAAAACTCAACAGCGCGAGCGTGGCACAATTTATTTCGCAAACCTTCGGCACACCCTTATTTGATATTGACGCCTTTGATTTATCGTGGATGCCCGAGGTCAGCAAAAAAATCATCATTGAACACAAAATGTTCCCGCTCATCAAACGCGCGGGGAAAATGTGCGTTGCCACGGCTGACCCTACCGATATGGTGGCGTTGGACGCCTTTCGCTTCCAATGCAATGTCAATTCCGTTGACACCATTTTGGTGGACCATTTTAAATTAGATGCCCTCATCAAGCGCTTTACTTCTACCTTAGAAGACAATTTGGACATTGGCGGGGAAGGCGAATCAGACGACTTGTTGCGCAGTTATATGGGCGACTTGGACGGGGAAAACCAAACCGGCGGTGACGATGAAGATGCGCCGGTGGTGAAGTTTTTGCAAGGCGTTTTGTTTAAGGCCATCCGTGAAGGCGCATCGGACATCCACTTTGAACCTTATGAAAAGTTTTACCGCATTCGCTTTCGGGTGGATGGCGAATTGCACGAAGTCTTAAAACCGCCTTTGGAAATCAAAGACCGCATTGCCAGCCGCATTAAAGTGATTTCCAATTTAAACATTGCTGAAAAACGCGTGCCCCAAGATGGGCGCTTGCGTTTGATGTACACCAAAAACCGCGCCATTGACTTTCGGGTGAGCACCTTACCCACCTTGCAAGGCGAAAAAATCGTGATGCGGATTTTAGACCCCACTTCCGCTTCCTTGGGGATTGACGCCTTGGGCTATGAGCCCGAACAAAAAGCCGCTTTAATGGACGCCATCCAACGTCCCTACGGTTTAATTTTGGTCACCGGTCCCACCGGTTCTGGGAAAACCGTTTCGCTTTACACGTGTTTGAATATTTTAAACAAAGAGGAAGTCAATATTTCCACCGCGGAAGACCCTGCGGAAATCAATTTGCCCGGCATCAACCAAGTGAATGTGGATGATAAAGCGGGGCTCACCTTTGCCGCGGCGTTGAAATCCTTTCTGCGGCAGGACCCGGACATCATTATGGTGGGGGAAATTCGGGATTTGGAAACCGCGGAAATTGCCGTGAAAGCCGCGCAGACGGGGCATATGGTGATGTCCACTTTGCACACCAACGATGCGCCACAAACCTTAACGCGTTTGATGAATATGGGCGTGCCTTTATTTAACATCGCGTCCAGCGTTTTGTTGATTACCGCACAGCGCTTGGCACGGCGTTTGTGTAAAGCGTGCAAAAAACCGGTGAAAATCTCACGCGAATCTTTAATCGCCGCGGGCTTTACCCCTGCGGAACTCTCCGGCGGGTGGAAGCCTTACGGTCCGGTGGGGTGCAGTTTGTGCGGGGGAACGGGTTACAAAGGGCGTGTGGGGATTTACCAAGTGATGCCCGTTTCTGAGGAAATGCAACGCCTTATTTTGGCGGGCGCAACCGCCTTGGATATTTCCTCGCAAGCACAAGCCGAAGGGGTGCGGGATTTGCGCCAATCCGGCTTACTGAAAGTCATTCACGGGGATACTTCTTTGGAAGAGGTGTTGGGCACCACCAACGTTTCTTAATCTTTTCATTTCATTTTTCTGCTTTAAAGGATCACTATGGCTACTGCTGCCAAAATACCTGCAAAACCCGCAAAACCCAGAGTCACAAAGAAAAAACCGGTGCTCAACGATATTGTCTTCCGTTACACCGCCATCAATCGTGAAAGAAGATCCGTCTCGGGGGAAGTCAGCGCCTCTTCTCAAAGTGTGGCACTCTCCACCTTACGGCGTCAAGGCTATACGGACATACGGCTGAAAAAAGCAAAACGCAAAAGAGGTAAAAAAATCACCCAAAAAGACGTGTGTGTCTTTACACGCCAATTGGCGACAATGATGCGCGCGGGCGTGCCGATGTTGCAATCCTTTGAAATTGTGGCACAAGGGCACAACAACCCCAGAATGGGCGCGTTGTTGATGGAAGTGAAGTCAGATATTGAAAGCGGCACTTCCCTTTCCCAAGCGCTTTCGCGCCACCCCCTTTATTTTGACACCCTTTATTGCAACTTGGTCACCGCTGGTGAAGCCGCCGGTATTTTGGAAGACGTGTTGGATAGGTTGGCGGTTTACTTAGAAAAAATCGTTGCCATCAAAGCCAAAATCAAATCCGCCCTCTTTTACCCCACGGCGGTGATTATTGTGGCGTTTATTGTGGTTACCGTGATTATGATCTTCGTGATCCCCGCTTTTAAAGATATTTTTTCAAGCTTTGGCGCAAACTTGCCTGCCCCCACCTTGATTGTGATTGCAATGTCCGACTTTTTTGTAGAAAACTGGTTCTTCATTTTTGGCGGCACGTTTGGAATCATCTGGTTTTTCTTTTACACGTGGAAGCGATCCATCAAAATGCAGATGTTCTTGGATCGCCTCTTTTTGAAACTGCCTATTTTTGGCGAGCTTTTAAAAAAATCCGCCATTGCCCGCTGGACGCGCACCTTATCCACAATGTTTGCTGCGGGCGTGCCCTTGGTGGAAGCGCTTGATTCTGTGGGCGGCGCCGCCGGAAATATTGTTTACAAACAAGCCACAGACGGCATTCGCGATGAAGTCGCCACGGGGATTAGCCTCACCGCGGCAATGATCAATTCTTACATCTTTCCCAATATGGTCACACAAATGACAGCCATCGGCGAAGAATCGGGGGCTTTGGACGATATGTTGGGCAAGGTGGCGGACTTTTACGAAGACGAAGTGGACAATATGGTTGCCGCTTTGTCCAGCCTGATGGAACCCATCATTATGGTGGTGTTGGGCGTGATCATCGGCGGCTTGGTGATAGCGATGTATCTGCCTATCTTCAAACTCGGCAGCGTGATTTAAAAAATGCCCCCTTCCTTTTCCCCCATCCCGCCGATTTGTTTCACCATTTTGGCGGGGGTGCTGGGGTTGTGCGTGGGCAGTTTTTTGAATGTGGTCATTTATCGCCTACCCTTAATAATGGAGCGCGAATGGCGCGCGGAATGCCAAAATTATTTTAAAGACTACTTAAAACCCGAAGCCTTTAAACCCATCCCCCCCCTTTCTCTTTCCTTCCCGCGTTCTTTTTGCCCGTTGTGCAACCACAATATCGCGTGGTTTGAAAACATTCCGGTGTTGAGTTTTCTTTTTTTACAAGGGAAATGCCGCGGTTGCAAAGCCAAAATCAGTTGGCGCTACCCTTTGGTGGAAGCCTTCACTGCGTTTTTATCTCTATGCGTGGCACTCCATTTTGGCTTTTCCACCACCGGCATTGCCGCCTTATTTTTGGTGTGGTTTTTGGTGGCGTTGAGTTTCATTGATTTGGATTGCCAACTTTTACCGGATTCCCTCACCCTTCCCCTTTTGTGGTTGGGATTTTTGGTGAATCTGTGCCCCAACGGTTTTGTGCCCATCCAAAGCGCAGTCATCGGCGCAATGGCGGGCTACCTTTGCCTTTGGAGCATTTATTGGGCGTTCAAACTCCTCACCAAAAAAGAAGGGATGGGCTACGGCGACTTCAAATTATTGGCGGCTTTGGGCGCGTGGTTTGGCTGGAAGATGATTTTGCCCATCGTCTGCTTTGCTTCTTTTGTGGGCGCAGTGGTGGGCTGCGTGTTGATTGTTGCTGCCAAACGCGGCAAAAACATCCCCATTCCCTTTGGACCTTACTTGGCAGGCGGTGGCTTATTGGCTTTGTTTTTGGGTCAATCCCTTTTAACTCTTTTTTTCCCAACCCTGTAAAATCCACGGTCAACGCCTGATTTTTTTGAAATTTTTTGAAGCTTTACCGTGGAAAAAGCAAAATGATCACGCACTTAACCGGCACTTTGATTGAAAAAACCCCGCCCCACATTGTTTTGGATGTGGGCGGCGTGGGTTATTTAATCCACCTTCCCTTAAACCTTTTTGAACATTTGCCGCCTTTGGGCGAACAATGCAAAGTGCTCACCCATTTTTTGGTGAAAGAAGATTCGCAGCAATTGTTTGGTTTTTTGGAAGATGAAACGCGCCGTGTTTTCCAAAACTTGTTAAAAATCAACGGCATTGGCGCGCGCTCGGCTTTGACCATTTTATCGCACCTCACCCCGCAAAAATTGTTTTCGGCGGTGCAAAATAAAGATTCCGCGCCCTTAACAAAAATCCCCGGTATTGGCAAAAAAACGGCGGATCGCTTAATTTTAGAATTAGGCGGAAAATTAAGCGCGGTGAAAATCAACGTTGATTCCCCTCAAAATGACGTTCTCAACGCCCTTCTTGCTTTGGGTTACAGCGAAAAGGAAAGTTTATCAGCCATTCAAAACTTAACACCCGATTTGCCCTTGGCAGAAGCCTTAAAACGCGCCCTTTCCCAACTTTCCCGCTTTTAAAAACGATGAACAGCTTTCCCAAAACCTTAGCGCAAATTGCCCTCATCGGCTTTTTAATCATCGGTTGTTTTCAAGTGTTGAGCCCCTTTTTGGGCGCAATTTTGTTTGCCTTTGTGCTGTGGATTGCCTCGTGGCCTTTTTACAGAAGGCAAATTTTGTCGCGCATCAGAAAACAAAAAACCTTGGCGGCCTTGATTGCCACCTCCATTTTGTTGGGCATTTTGATTGTTCCCACGCTTTTACTTACCCTCACCTTCGCGCAAAGCATAGACCAAGTGATTTTGATGATTCGCCCGCACATTGAAAACGGGTTGCCCCAAGAATTGCCGCAGTGGATCACCAACATTCCCTTTGCAGGGGAAGAAATCAACCAATTTTGGAAAAATATCACCAGCGACCGTGGAGAATTAACTTCGCTCTTGCGCCAAGGCATTGCGCCGGCGCGGCAATTGGCTTTAAAAATCGGCTCACTTTTAGGCAACGGCTTGGTGCAATTGGCATTGGTGTTTTTCGTGCTCTTTTTTCTTTATCGGGACGGGGAATCTTTATCCCACCAATTGGAAATTGCCGCGCAAAAATTGGGGGGCGATTTGGGTTTAAATATGCTCAGCCGTGGTTACGACACCATCAACGCCGTGATGTTGGGCATTGTGGGCACGGCTGCCGCGCAAGGCATCATCGCCTTCATTGGTTTTCTCATCGCCGGCGTGCCGGCTGCCTCCGCCTTGGGCTTTGCCACCTTTTTGCTTTCTATGGTGCCTTTGGGTCCGCCCATCATTTGGGGAGGCGCTGCCGTTTGGCTTTATTTTAACGTCTCCACCGCGTGGTGCATTTTTATGGTGCTTTATGGAACGCTCATCATCAGCAGTGTGGATAATTTTTTGAAACCGTTTTTGATGGCGCGCGGCTCTGGGCTTTCTTTAATCATCGTGGCGTTGGGCATGTTTGGCGGCATTTTGGTGTTTGGATTCATCGGCATTTTTTTGGGTCCGGTATTTCTGGCCTTGGCGCAAATGTTGTTTCATTATTGGATCAACAAAAACGATTAACTCTTCCACGGTCAACCCTTTATTTTTTAAAAATTTAAAAATGATTGAAAATGATACTTTCAATTCCAACCCCAGAATGATTGCCCCACAAAATCTTTCCCCGCAGGAAGAACATTTGGAGCGCGCCTTGCGCCCGCAAAAATTGGCGGAATACACCGGACAAAATAAAATTCGCGCGCAATTGGAAATTTTTATTCAAGCGGCGCAAAAGCGAAAAGAATCCTTAGACCACGTCTTGCTTTTTGGCCCGCCAGGTTTGGGCAAAACCACTTTGGCGCACATCATCGCCAATGAAATGCACGTCAATTTGCGCCAAACCTCTGGTCCCGTTTTGGAGCGCGCGGGCGATTTGGCCGCCCTTTTGACCAATTTGGAAGCGCGCGATGTGCTGTTTATTGATGAAATCCATCGTCTGCCCCCCGTGGTAGAAGAAATTCTCTACCCCGCTTTGGAAGATTTTCAGTTGGACATTATGATTGGCGAAGGTCCTTCTGCGCGCTCGGTGAAATTGGATTTACCCCCCTTTACCTTAATTGGCGCAACCACCCGCGCAGGAATGCTCACCAACCCTCTGCGCGACCGCTTTGGCATTGTGGCTCGCTTGGAATTTTACAGTGCCGAAGAATTGGCGCAAATCGTGCGCCGTTCTGCCCTTTTGTTAAACGCTTCCATTGATGAAAAAGGCGCGTTGGAAATCGCCCAACGCTCGCGTGGCACGCCTCGCATTGCCAATCGCCTTTTGCGCCGTGTGCGCGATTTTGTGGAGGTGAAGGCAGAGGGCAAAATCACCCAAGGTTTGGCGCACGAAGCCTTATTGATGTTGGATGTGGATTCCGTAGGCTTGGATTATATGGATAGAAAACTCTTTGAAGCCATCATTCACAAGTTTTCAGGCGGACCCGTGGGCGTTGAAAACTTGGCGGCCGCCATTGGGGAAACCAAAGAAACCATTGAGGATGTTTTAGAACCCTATTTGATTCAACAAGGTTTTTTGCAACGCACACCGCGCGGGCGCGTGGCAACCCCTTTGATTTACCAGCATTTGGGCATCCCAAACCTTTTACAGCATTGACAAAAATGTTGGCGCGCTTACAATTTGCCATTCCAAACGAGGGGGCGTTAGCTCAGTTGGTAGAGCAGCGGACTCTTAATCCGTAGGTCGAGAGTTCGAGCCTCTCACGCCCCACCAGTTTTTTCATCCCCCAATTCCCAAAAAAAATTTCCCCCTGACCGTGGAAAAATCCACGGTCAAAGCGAAAAAATTTTGAAAAAAATTGTGGAATAACAAGCTATCACAATTTTTCATACCATTCTTTTAAATCTTTGCGTTTGACTTTTCTGGTGGAGGTTTTGGGCAATTCATCGCGGTGCACAACCACCACCGTGGGGATTTTATAAGCCGACAAATTACCTTCTGCCAAGCGCTTCACCTCCGCTTCCAATTCTTTTTGAATGGCTTCATCCGATTGTTCTAAAAGTTCATCCGACGGGGTGATGATGACTCCTACTTCCTCCGTGCCTGCCTTGTGACCGGATTGAATGGTCAAAGACATCACGCACAATTCTTTAATCAGGGGGGAAACCTCCAACACCGCTTCCACTTCCTCTGGGAAAATTTTCTTGCCCCCGCCCAACACAATCATATTCTTCATTCTGCCGGTGATTTTGATATAACCCTGCTTATCAATTTCGCCGATGTCGCCCGTGTGAAACCAGCCGTTTTCATCAATGACTTCCTTGGTCATTTCAGGCTTACCGTAATAGCCTTGCATCACGTTGGGACCCGCCGCCAAAATTTCGCCGTTTTCCGCAATTTTCACCGTCACAGAAGGTAGTGAGCGCCCCACTGTGCCGATTTTGGAATAACCGTAACGGTTGATGGAAATGGTGGGGGAAGTTTCCGTTAAGCCATAGCCTTGGAAGATGGGAACGCCAATTCTGTCAAAAAATTCTGCCACGTTGTCTTCTAAGGGCGCGCCGCCACAAATCAAGCATTCTAATTTCCCACCCAAACCGTCAATGATGGATTTGAACATCAAACGCCGAATTTGACGCGGCATAAATTTCGCTAAGTCGTAGAGCAACTTAAAGGTTTTTTTGGTTTTTGGGGGAAGTTTATTGATTTCCTTATCAATGCTGTTTTTGAGCATTTTGGCGACCAACGGAACCACAATCATATTGGTGATTCCTTTTTCTTTCATTGTGTTGGTCAATTCTTTGGGCGTTAAAGATTGGATATAGACAATTTTTGCCCCCATATACAGCATTCCGAAAAACCCGCAATTCAATTCCAAAAGGTGATTCAAAGGCAAAATGGAAAGCAAAGTGTGTTTGTGGGTGAGGTGAAACACCTTTTCAAAATCACGCAGTTGGGCGTAAATGTTGCCGAAACTAATCATCACGCCCTTGGGATTGCCCGTTGTGCCAGAGGTGTAGACAATCAACGCCGTTTCATCCAAGGTTCTTGCCCTGCCCAAATCTTTTTCTACGTCCGCGGCAAGTGCAGAAACTTTTGGAATTTCGCTGTGGTTATTTTCCTCATTATCCAAAACAAAGGTATGTTCAATAGAAGGCACATTGTTTTTGATTTGGATGGAATGCTCCACATAGCAACTTGAACAAAGCAACACTTTGGGGGTGCAATCGTTCAAAATGTGGGTGTGTTCGGCAACCGTTAATTTCACATCCAACGGAACGGTGATGGCACCGGTTTGCACAGAAGCAAACATCCCAATTGAAAATTCCGGTCTGGATTCGCACAAAATGGCAATTCTTTCCCCGCGTTCTATGTTTAAAGTTTCAATCAGGTGGTTTGCAAATGTTTTGGCTTTTCTTGAAATTTCAAGGTAGCTCAATTCTTCATAGCCCGCCTTGGTTTTTAACGATAACGCCTTCACTTGCGCGTAAACATCCCCTTTTTCCTGCAATAAATCTAAGAAATCTGCATATTGCTCTCGGCTGATGTTGTAAAACTGGCGGCGCTCTAAGGATTTTTTCATAAAATTCACGCGCGTTTGCAATTCGCGCGTAATTTCTTTTTCATCGCCTTCCAAATCGCTAATCGGTTGCCCAAATTGAATGACAATTTCATTAAACAATCTGGGCAAAAGCCGATGTGTGCCCCACGCTTCAAACCCGCCTTTGATGGCAAAAGGCACAATGGGCGTTTGGGTGCTTTTTGCCATCAAACCCACGCCACGGTTGAATTTACAAAGCCTCCCATCCAAGGTTAATTTGCCTTCAGGGAAAATAATCACCGCTTCTTTGGCGTTTAATTTTTGTCTGGCGCTTTCAATGGTCTCTAAGCCTTTACCAAATTTTAAAGGCAAAACATTAAAATATTTAAGAAAACGTTTTATGAACGGAATTTTAAAAGCAAAAGGACCGGTTACAAACCACAAGGGGCGGTGCGTTGCCATTTGGATGATGAACGGGTCTAAATAGCCCGTGTGGTTGCCCGCCAAAATCACATTGCCTTTGGGCGGAATGTTTTCAGCGCCCTCCACCCTATATTTAAACAGCAACAAAAAAAGGCGTCCCAAAGTGACTTTTAATAAAAAATAGCGAAAGGGCTTATCCCAAATCAGAATCAACACCGCCAAAAGAAAGGCAAAGAGCGCCACAATTCTAAACACATCCAAAGGATGGATAACGCCCACCCAGCGCGCCACCAACGCCGTCCCCATTAAAAAACTCAGCGTGGTCATTGTGAGTTGCAAGCCGAATATTTTGCCGCGCAGTCTATCCGGCACAATTTTTTGCAAAATAGTATCCAAGGTGGCAACCACCACCACGTTTGCCATCCCAATGGGAATGAGCCACAACCCAGCACTTCCCACGGTTTTACACAACGGTGCGGTCAACAGCACCAAGCAGAGCACCATAAACCCGCTTGCAAATAGATGCGGCACGCGCATTGTGTGAAACAAATAGATTGCAACTGCAATGCCCGCCAGCATTCCCACACCCAAAAGCGTGCCCAAATGGGTTAAATCGCTCAATTCCAAACCGTAATCGTCCATCACCAAAACGCTTAAACTGTTGGAAAGCACCGCGACCATAAATTGCAGGAAAATGGTCAATAGCACAAAATGCAGGGCTTTTTTGTGCTTTTTTAAATAGTGCAGCACCACGGTCAAATCATTTATTTTTTGGTTTTGGATAAATAAAGCTTGGGGCGTGGCAAATTGAATCAGCGCGGTGAACACTGCCGCCATCAAATACATTGCGGCAATCATTGAAAAAAGAAATGCATTGCCCAAAGGAGCAGAATAATTAACAATCACCGCGCCCAACAACATTGCCATAGAAGCGGTGGAAGAAACCAAAGCGTTGGCAAATTTACATTGCTCGCTTTTGACGATGTTGGTCACCGAAGCCATTTTGGCGGGGTAAAAAAATGCTGCTCCCGCCCCCAAAACCAAAGCGAAACAACAAATGAAAGTAGGGGAAAGCTGGGGAAGGGAAAAGATTAAAAAACCCACCGCCACAACTCTTAAAAGGCAGCTTAAAGAAAGAAGAAGGGTTCTTTCAAAACGGTCGCACCAAGCGCCTGAAAAGGGGGCAATTAAAAATTGGGGCAACAAAAAGCAAAACAAAACCCAAGCAATGCTTTCCCCTGCAGGGTTGATTTTAAAAAGTTCTGCAATCAACAAAAAAAGTAGAGTAGCATCGCCAAAATGGGAAAAGAATTGTCCCAAAAACAATTGCCCAAATTCCACATTGGCAAACAATCCCCATTGCTTTTTCATTTCACCCATTCTCATTGCCTTATTTTAAATTCAATGCTTCTATTTTATTGAAGCTCGGCTAAAAACACAAAAAGCGAAAAAATGGATTTTTTTCTTTTAAAAAAAATTTTGTTTTGACCGTGGAAAAAATTCCACGGTGAACGCATTTTTTTTTGATTAAGATTTTTTTAAACCGAATCAAAAATCTTCACATTCCAAATTTCTAAGAATTCTTTTGTCAGTCGTTTGGTGCGGTGAGTAATACTCCATTCATCCCACTCTGCTTCATTAATCAATTCTTTGTTAATAGACAAATCCGCATAAAACTTAATCCCTGCGTGTCTTCCCTCTCCATGGAGTTTCACACGCCATTCTCGATTGCTGATTGTGTTATTCAATCCTTTCTTTAAAAGCGTCATATTGCCTATTTGTTCAATTAAATTTTTGGCGTTTTCTTCGTCTTTACCAATTTCACGCCAATGTTCCTGCCATTTTTGTGGCATTAAATGTTCAAGTTGGTATTCGTATTCCAATCCACCCGATCTGTCTTTGTAATCTCGGTTTTGGTATTCGCGATAAAGCTCAATCCAAAACAAAACAAGTTTGGCTCTGTTATTACGCCGATTAAGATCCCTAAATGATTCCTCAATTTCATTTTCGGTGGGAAGCTTTTCTTTCAGTTCAGCTTTGAGCACATTCCGACAATTTTCTGCGTTAAGTTTTCTGACTAACACAGGAACTACCTTATTAAAACCTTCCGAAGGTCTGCCACAAACCCAATTTGCAAGAATAAGTATTTCTATCAAGTTCAAACATTTTTGTAATTCCTCGTCTCTACCTTTTAAGCGAATTTTTAACGCCAAAATAAGTGGCATCAGCACAGCTACTTTGGCGGTTTCATAAAATATGAAACAGCCTTTGTTCGCCATTTTCAAAGTAAAACAGCGTGTCTTTTTCAATGTTTGGGAAGGATATATAAATCGCAGCGTATTCTTTAATTTTGACTAAAAACTTTTCCAAATCAACCTCGCTAAACTCGCGCGTTTTTTTCTTATAAAGGACACTTAGATTTTCTAAGGAGTCACTTTCTCTGAAAAAACCTTCCACAATCGCAAACGCGTGCAAAAAAATCTCACTACGCACGCGTTTTATACGCCCTGTGGCAAGTTCTGTATCCCAAAATTTTCTAACTTCTGCATCTGTTTCAAAGGTGCATTCCCAATACTGTCTATAAAGTCTTTCATAATTGGGGTTTTGCCTTGCTTTGGCAAAAAGCGCGTTTTTAATAATATCGGTGGCGGTCAGTTTTAAACCTGCGGTATTTATGGAATCAAAGATTTTTTGCTCGTCTTCTTTTTCACCTAAATTAATCGTCACCCACAATTGGGACCCAACAATGAAACTTAAAAATTCTATGGGATCTGCAATTTCTTTAATTTTTTGCGTGAAAAAACGATAGCATCCAATCAATAAATCATTTTTAAAATTCGGGGGGGGGGGTTAAATCCTCGTAACTACTTGCTCTTAAAATTTTTTCAAACGAAGCTCTATCAATTTCGGAATGCAAAATTTTTGCGGTTTTATTTTTAGTCGGTCTGTGAAAAAAATAAGATATGTAATCGTTTTTGTCGGCATCATCATCTAATTGGTCATAAAGCGATTTGATGAAAATTGAAAAAGTCGTTAAACGCTGTTGTCCATCAATTAGGCTTCTTTTTGAACCCTCCCCTGCATTGGTAGAAAGCTGTTTTAAAACAATTGAACCTAAGAAATGCTCTCTTTTATTTTCATAACTATCGAACAAATCTTCAAAAAGCTGCGCCCATTCTTCTTCTTTCCACACATAAGCGCGTTGAAAAAACGGCACTTCAATTGAAGTTTCTTCTTTCATAAAGTCAAAACAACTCGCCTTGGCTTCCATTTTCTGCTCCTTTGAATTTTGAATTGGTGCAGTTTACAAAATTTTGACCGTGAATAAAAAGTTTTCCACGGTGAACGCAAAAAAATGATTTTTTTCAAATGCGAAGGCTTACAAGCCCTTGATTAAAGATGAAGGGGGGGGATAGAATGCGGAGCTTGATTTTGGAGTTTAACCCAAACTTGGAAAAGAATTTGTTTTTCCCAAAAGTTTGGCAATTTTTAAACTAAATATGGAGGCGGTATGAAACATTTTGCATTGGTGTTGTCTTTAATGATGCTGACAGCTTGTTCTGTGGGTATGGCATTGAGCGGTAAAAAAGAGCCAGACTTGGGCGCATTGCGTGTTGGTGCAACACGAGGAGAGGTTGAACTGCAACTCGGTCGCGCAAAAGAAGTTTTTCAGCAAGATGGCAAAAGAATTGACATTTATGAATATGAAATTGGCAATGAACCCTCCGCCGCCCGTGCAATTGGTCACGGCGTGATGGATTTTTTAACACTGGGGCTTTGGGAAGTGGTTGGAACTCCTGTGGAAGGCTTTCAGGGAGAAAAAAGGCAACTGAGAATCACTTATGACAAAGACGATAAAGTGATCGCAATTGGGGCATCGCCTACGCCAAGCAAATAAAATCAATAAGCTCGGAATTCCGAGCTTATTGATTTTTGAATTTTTCAAAAAAATTTCCCTTTGACCGTGGAAAAAGTCTTCCACGGTCAGGGGAAAAAAATTTTGAATTTAACTCAACATTCCGCCATCCACACGGA
>QLIP01015308.1_pt1 | contig 16073 bp, 11 predicted proteins | sample 1769771 | NCBI WGS metagenome assembly QLIP01 (sample SAMN09428762, study PRJNA476227) | Gut metagenome, whole genome shotgun sequencing project. | isolation source: cecum | host: Rhizomys sinensis | place: China: Jinsha town of Minqing, Fujian Province | collected 2013-09-23
AAGCTAATGTCCAATGTTCAAAATGACTCTTTACTAACTTTGACTTAATTTTACTCCATATCTTATTCACAACATTTGAATAAAACAAGCATAAATATGACGAAATTTTTGATGAATCAACCGTAGTTTGCCAGACTAAGGGTTCATTCGCAAACAAACCCTTCACAATTATATTTGCAGCATCATTGGTTGCATTAATCCAATTTCTATGTGCCGATATATGACGATACAAATAAGCAGTATAGCAAACCATTCTACTATTTGGAGTTATTTTTATTAACGATACTTCGACAGATGGACCATTTTGAACATTTGCTTCAACTCCAATTCCATTTAATTTCGTTAAATTAACACCATTGTATTGCAATTCATAAATAGGCAATTCTTTACTGATAGACTCAATTTCTTCTAATTGCAACGAAGATAAATTTAAAATTCCATCTTCATCCGTCGCAACACAGTTCGGAAATGATGGTGCACATATCAAATCCGACTCTGGAAAAATCTTATTTTCAATCCATTTTTGGATTTTTGAAAGAGGTCTCTGCAGATTTTTTTTTGATGTCGATACAAATTCTATCGATGATAATACTTTTAATTCTGATAATCTGTTAACAACATTAAGCTTCCAAGATTGAATCCGGTCAGCATCGGTAATATCGAGATAAATTATCATATCCTTATAAATTAATCTTTAATTTCTTTAATTACTCTTGCTGGTTGACCTGCCACCACGGTATAAGGTGGCACGTTTTTCGTTACAACAGCATTGGCCGCGATCACTGAACCTTCACCTATTGTCACTCCCGGTAAAATTAGCGCTCTCATTCCTATTTGAACTCGATCATGAATATGAGTTTCTGGCTGAATCATCGGCAAACTTCGGGGATTAATACTCTTATGATAAAGAGAGATATCTTTTCGATGAAGTAAAATCAACGATTCAGATGATATTGATACCTCATTCCCGATAAACAATCTTTTACATCCCGCTACATCCAAATAAACTCCATAACCAATTCTAACATCTTTCCCAAGATTTACTCCCAGATGTTTCCATATAAAAGCACGCACATTTGTAAACATTAATGTCGGGAAAAACGGAAATTTTGATGAAAAATACCAAAGATAATGCTGATAAGTTTCTCGATATAGGTACTTTAATGTTTTTTTTGCAAAAACTAAAGGATTCATTTTTTTCTAAGAATGATAAGGGTAATTAAACATACTACACTGGCTATCATAAATGATAGATTATAATAAAATGCAGCGTTACTTTTAATACTAACTATCAAAATATATGTTAATATTAATGTCAATAAATCACGTCCCAACCTTATACCGAATAATGTCCACGCTCTCCCCATAGATATATATTCTTGAACGTATACTTGTATTAGACAACGAAATATCGTTGCTGCTATACAAATATTTAAAACCAAACCAAGTCCATCAAACGATGCTCCATAAAAAGAGGTTATTAAAGGAGTACAAATTAATATTACGCAAAAAGGAATAAACGTTGCAACTAAATTAATCAGTAACATTTTCTTAAGCATAGATGTGTGACTATCATTTCGACTCGAAGAAAGATGAGATAACATAACATTCTGCAACACTCCCGGGATAAACAATACAGCTCCAGCCCATTGTCCAGCAGCCGAATTTAAGCCAACTTCACCATAATTTGATAATTTAATCAATATTATCATTCCAGTCCAATAGGCCACTGTGTACAAACTTTCCTGTAAGGCAATTGGGCATGAAAATTTAATCAAATTTTTTAATACTGGAATTATATCAATTTTTGGATACGTAAATTGATATATTTTTAATCTAATCACTCGCTGTAATAATGTACAATTTATTAAATTTGATATTAATAAAGCGAATACAGCTCCATAAATATTTAAAAAATAAGTTAAACCGACAGTAAATATTACTGTTAGCATTCCTACCCACAGATTGACCCGTGCTAACACTTTAAAATCTTTCAAGCCAGAAATAATACCAGTTTGAGTAGTGCATAAAGAATTTAAGACTATTACAATTCCAGTTAGCCTAATAAGAACACTCTCACTTGAAATCTCTAAATATTCACAAAGCTGATTTGCAAATAACATAGTTAATATACAAATAATTCCACTGAATATTAACGAAATATAAATTGCAGACTTTGTTATAACTTGTAATTTACCATCATTTCCATTTTCTTTCTTTAAATCTGCAACAAATTTTGTTGAAGAGAATCCTAATCCAAAAGTTGAAAAAACAGCTAGATAAAGTAATGCATTTTTTATGACCCCATATTCACCATACAAATCCTTTCCTAACCATCTGGCGACCACAATGCCAGCAATTAAAGCAAGCCCCTTATTCAATACACTTCCAAGCAAAGCCCAGAATGAATCATTGACAAGTCTACTTGATTTTATTCTAATATATAGGTTATTTACATCCATACCAATTTTCTTCTCAATACTAATCTCCAATTATAACGGTAGAAAATACACTCTCAATCAACTCAACTTTTTCATTTTCAACTTCAATTCTCGATATTTTTATCTCATTGCTGAGTGTCTTTACTCTTTATAATTTATAAAATTTCAATACAGATACAATAAAATAAAAGTTTTATTGATATTCACATGTTACAAATCATTCAGAACGAAGAAGCAAAGTTGCTATGATAGCCGCAACTAGTATCCACTACATCCTGAGTTACGACTTTTGCTGCAGATTTATGTAGTGAGCACGAAGTGATTAGCAATGCGCTATGAGTGCATTATACTCTGCTGCGATTTGTTTACATATTATCTTTGGGGCGAGACTTCGACGACTAATTTCTATGTCATCGGTTTGCAGGTTGTTGGCTATTTCATAAGACATATATATCTGCAGTAGCCGGTAGGCTTCTCCGGAGCTTCATTCATCGCTTCTGTCATCCCCCCAAGCGGCGAACCGGTCTCCGACCGCGTTCTTGCATAGGGTTGTAAACGGATTCGGCTCTCCGAGCCTTGCACGCCATGGTAGCGGTGGCTAAGCGGCGGAGCTGCGTGGCTAAGCGCTGCGCGCGTCGGTAGCAGCGGAGCTGCGTCGGTAGTGGCGGAGCCACGTCTCTAAGCACTTCGTGCGGTTATCATCGCTGCGCGCGGTTCTTGCGGTGTATCGGCGTCGGCTCGGACCCGTGGTTGCTTGCCAACCTCGGCACCTAAATAATTAACCCTAAATTATTGCCGGGGTTGGCAAGCAAGCCGGGGTTGGCAAGCAACCCCGGGTCCGAGCCGACGCCGATACACCGCTCGGGCGCAAAGCGCAGCAGCCTCCGACGTGACGAACGCGTCAGCGCAAGAAACGCGCGAAGCGCTAACGACGCGAGATAGCGCCTAAGTCATTAGGCTTATTAAGTCATAAAACATGACTCTGGTGTAGTTGTTTTCATCGTTGGTGGAAAGATACATAAAATCATTTTTCAAATAAAATGATTCCGCAGTTTTGTATGCATCTACCGTAATAAATCGACATCCTGTTTTATTATCATTCACGAAATACTCTTTCATGAAGTCCAATAGATAAGTCCCGATTCCCTTACCTCGAATTGTTTCCCCTAATGCAAAACGGCAAAGTTTAACTGCAGGATAACTCGTTAGCCGTTTTTCGTTCACAAACCAATGCTTTCTGAACCTATTAAACTCTGTATTATTAGGGAAATCCTTGATTGCAATTCAGTCATTAGCTAAACTAAAATAACCTGCAACCGATTTATCAATGCGATTTTCTATTATATAGGTTACTGCCAACAAAGCTTCTCTATAGAGTGGAGCATCGTTAACTAAAAAATCATCTAAATCCTCATCTCCGCACGAAAATGAAGTTATAACATCACCTACTTGTAGCTTGCGAATAACAAAAGACGAATAAAAATCCTCAATAGTCATATTACAGGCTATTATCTGGGTGATTGCATCATTTTAGAGATGGCGCGATATGCATTGCTTATTTGTGCTCGGCGGGAAGCGGTTTCCTTCCTCGGAGCATTTACAATGCGCATAAAGCGTTCTGCATCAGCCCCTGTTAATATGGGTGTTTCCTTTATAGATCTTGCCATACTTTGTAATGCGGCAGAGCCGCGATTTTTATTTTATAATCTTTTCCCTGCTGTAACTTATCAACAGTTCTTTAATACCACAACACCAACACTCCACGTTGTGTTTACTAAGCGTCGGTAGTGGTGGCGGAGCCACGTCTCTAAGCGGCGAAGCCGCGGTGCTAAGCAGCGGAGCTGCGTGGCTAAGCGCTGCGCGCGTCGGTAGCGGCAGAGCCGCGTCGGTGGTGGCGGAGCCACGTCTCTAGGCGGCAGAGCCGCGGTGCTAAGCAGCGGAGTTGCGAGGCTAAGCGCTGCGCGCGTCGGTAGCGGCGGAGCCACGTCTCTAAGCGGCAGAGCCGCGTAATGCACGAAGTGCTAACGACGCGCGATAGCGCTTAGAAACGCGGCGTAGCCGCCAGCGACGCGCGATAGCGCTTAACTACGTGGCGAAGCCACAAGCAATCCCTGGAGCATTTTTCCTAACTGGAAGGTGATGAGAGAGGCTTTCTGTTGTAGCTCGGGCGAAATCCTATATAAGCGATAGCTGAGAATCAATTGCGTTTCAAGTTCGTACAACGAACCTCGAGCTATACATAAAAACTGGACAAACTCTTTTTTTGTTTGTCGGCCATGCCCCTCCGCTATATTGGACGGTACAGAGATGGCACTTCTGCGCATTTGGTCGGCAAGGGCAAATCGTTCTTCGACCGGCAACTGCTTTATAATTTCATACACAGTTTCGGCAAGTTCAATCCCTTTCTGCCAGACCCTAAGTTCTTTATAATTTCCATTCATTGTTCTAAGCGGCGGAGCCGCGGTTCTTAGCGGCAGAGCCGCGTGGCTAAGCAGCGGAGCCGCGGTTCTAAGCAGCAGAGCTGCGTCGGTAGCGGCAGAGCCGCTTAAAACGTGGCGGAGCCACAAGCAACGCGCGATAGCGCTTAGAAACGCACGAAGTGCAAAAAACGTGGCGCAGCCACAAGCAACGCGGCGCAGCCGCTTAACGACGTGGCGCAGCCACAAGAGACGCGCGACAGCGCTAACGACGCGCGTCAGCGCAAGAAACGCGCGAAGCGCTAACGACGCTCCGCAGGAGCTCCTTCATGCCGGGGACGTCGAGGCGGCGGGTGTTGTGGCTGTGGTAGTCCTCGATGTGGCTGAGGTGCTCGTCACCTTCGCTGACGAATTTGTCGTAGTTCATGTCGCGGGTGTCGCAGGGGATGCGGAAGTAACACCCTAAGTCGATGGCTTTTGCCATCTCCTCGCGGGTTACGAGCGTCTCGTATAGCTTCTCGCCGTGGCGGGTGCCTATTACCTTGATTTCGGTTTCGCCGTAGCGGGGGTCCACCTCGGCATATATCTCCTTGAGGGCGGTGGCAAGGGTGTCGAGGGTGGCGGCGGGAGCCTTCTGCACAAACAGGTCGCCGTTGCGACCATGCTCAAAGGCATACATCACCAGGTCCACCGCGTCGTCGAGGGTCATCATGAAGCGAGTCATGTTGGGGTCGGTGATGGTAATCTGCTCCCCACGCATTATCTGCTCCACCCAGAGCGGAATTACCGATCCGCGCGATGCCATTACATTGCCGTAGCGGGTGCAACAGATGGTGGTTTCGGCATCGTCGCCGAGTTCGCGACCTTTGGCGATTGCCACCTTCTCCATCAGTGCCTTTGAGATTCCCATGGCGTTGATGGGGTATGCCGCCTTGTCGGTGGAGAGGACCACGACGTTTTTGACACCATGTTCAATGGCCGACAGCAGTACGTTGTTGGTACCTATCACATTGGTGCGGGTGGCCTCCATGGGGAAGAACTCGCAACTGGGTACCTGCTTAAGGGCAGCCGCCGAAAATACATAGTCTACACCGCGCATGGCGATGTCCACCGATTCCTTGTTGCGAACGTCGCCGATAAAGTACTTCACTTTTTTGCTTTGAAGCTTATGGCGCATATCGTCCTGTTTCTTCTCATCGCGAGAAAATATGCGTATTTCCTTAATATCCGAGTCGAGAAAGCGGTTGAGGACCGCATTTCCGAAACTTCCGGTGCCACCGGTTATGAGCAGCACCTTATCCTTGAATATAGACATTTTATTTTATACCAGTAGAATGTGTCAATGACACTATGCATTAGTTAGTTATACGTTTCATTATGTCCGCAAACAGCCCGGGCCAGCCGGGGCGCTGCGACGGGTCGAGGGGCGTGAACCGCTCCCCTTTGCGGAGATTCAGGATTGCCTCGCGCCATCGGTCCGGGTGGGTGGCGGGGACAAATACCGCACCCTCATACCCCTGGAGCATCTGGCGGGCAAACGGCAAGTCGGAGGCGATTATCGGCAGACCGCACATGGCACCCTCCACCAGCGGCAATGCAGCCGTTTCGATTGTGCTTGGGAATACCAGTGCGTCCACCTCCCGGTACTGTCTCAGTACTTCGGAGTATGCTAACCGTCCGGTTGCCAATACATTACCACCCTCGTGCTCCATGGGTATTGTAACTATTAGCTGCACACCGTCAAGCGCTTCGACAGCCTCGAACAGTGTCCGATGGTTCTTGTAGGGGTAATAATTCGCCGGATAAAACAGCTTGATAGCCGACTCCCGGTCGGGGGTCGCGTCCACACCCTGCTGCTCTATCGGTTGCACCTCGGGGAAGAATGCCTTGACCCGGCTTAGCGGGTGACGGTACCGTCTGCTGAACGCCTCGCGGAGGTATTCGAGCTGGACATAGACCGTGGTACCCTTTCGCAAAAACAGTTTTACGAAAAACGGGTACAGATACTTGTAAAACGCCAGCGTGCGCTGCTCCCGCTTGAGCGGGTTCCAGCGACCGGGGTAGAACGGTATCGACTGATGGTAATATATAAAGTGGGGTATCCCACGGTGGCCGGCACGGAAGCCGGTGTTCTGCAGCGAGATGCACCCCTGCGGTTCGATGCCGTGTCGGCGAAGCCACCGGGTGAGCCCGAAGGCATCCCACGCTACTCGCTTCACCAACGATGAGGTACCCGCAATTTTTTCGATTCTGACATCGGGGTTGGTGGATGAGAGTTCTACCCTATCCGAGGTAAAAATCAGCCACTTAGTGCCGTTGCGGGGTATGTTGTCAATAAACTGCCTGAGTATAGTCAGCGCACCCCCCTCTCTGGAGGCTACTGAGTTGACTATTACGCGTTTATCTGACATGGTTTCTAAGCGGCGGAGCTTGGCGGGGCTAAGCACTGCGCGCGGTTATTAGCGGCAGAGCCGCGTCTCTAAGCGCTGCGCGCGGTTATTAGCGGCGGAGCCGCGTCTCTAAGCACTTCGTGCGGTTCTAAGCGCTGCGCGCGGTTATTTGCGGCGGAGCCGCGTCTCTAAGCACTTCGTGCGGGGCTTAGCGCTGCGCGCGGTTCTTGCGGTGTATCGGTGTCCTCTCGGACCCGTGGTTGCTTGCCAACCGCGGACCTTAAATTATTGACCCTAAATTATTAACCCTAGATTATTGCCGCGGTTGGCAAGCAACAGCGGGTCCGAGCCGACGCCAATACTCCGCTCGGGCGCAAAGCGCAGCAGACTTACCTAATTATTAATCTAATTTATTGACCATAAATTATTGCCGGGGTTGGCAAGCAACCCCGGGTCCGAGCCGACGCCGATACTCCGCTCAGGCGCAAAGCGCAGCAGCCTCCGACGCAGTAACCACCGACGCGGCGTAGCCGCTATCGACGCGCGAAGCGCTTAACGACGTGGCACAGCCACAAGCGACGCGGCGCAGCCGCTTAACGACGCGCGTAGCGCTTAACGACGTGGCGCAGCCACAAGCGGCGCGGCGTAGCCGCTATCGACGCGCGTAGCGCTTAGCGACGTGGCGTAGCCACAAGCGGCGCAGCCGCCTGCAGCTGGCGGCGCGGCGTTTTGCGGGTTAGCACAAACTCGCGGGCGCGGGCGCCCAGTGCCGCGCGCTCTGTCGCCGGGAGAGAGAATATCGCGGCTATCTTGTCGCGCAGGGGTTCGACCCCTGGCTGCTCAAGACTGTAGCAGTATTCATAATATTCGGCGGGGATTCCCGGGAGACGGTACATCAGCACCGGCACCCCCGACGCCATATATTCCATAGTTTTGGAGGGGAAGGAGTACTTGGTAAATTCCCCTTCGGCCGTCCGCGGATTTACCAACAGCGCAGCACGGCGCTGAATTTCAGTGACTTCGCCATATGGCAACTCGCCGCGGTAATCGATTCTGGGGTCCCGACGCGCAGCTTCCATTATATCTGTGGCCGAATTTCCGCGGCCGCAGATCACCAACCGTAAATCGGGGTCGGGAACCTGCATGAACGCCTCGACAAGGGTCATTATATTGTATCGGCGATCAAGCGTCCCGGTATAGCAGATTGTGCTAACACCCCCCGATGCACTGCTATCCTCGCCGGGGGCACTCTCGGTGTTACCCCTGTTCTGATACAGCCCCTCGATAACGGCGTAGGGTTGACCCTGTCGCACCACCCGCTCCGCCATCGCCTCGGTGAGGAGGATAAAGCCGTCCATCGTGTCGTAGACACTCTGGTCCACATGTGTGTCGTAGTTGAGCAACCACCCCTTCACCCCCGTGGCATTATCGGTTTTATATTCAGGCAGGTCGGTGATAATATCATAGATACTCACCGAGGGGTTGCCACGTTTGACACGGATAGCACCCTTCAGAAACGGAAGGTGGACCGAGTAAACGAAGATGTTGACCCGACGACCCTGACCCTTCTCCTTAATAATGCGCCGCAGAGCTCGGTAGCACACCCACTCGCGGGTAAAGAGCTTGAAATAGGTAAGGTTCAGAAAGTTGCAGTTGTGAATCGCAATCTCTTTCCCCTCGGAATTATACTCCGTCGTGTCAAAACCGGCGGGAGCCAACGGCGAAGTATAGTTTAACGGCCATGAGCCGATAAACGGAAAATTCAGCACCGTCAGATTGTCGAGATTGCTGCGGAGACCATCCACAAACCCCTGCTGAAACAGGTTGGCGGCATTCTGCACCCCCGACTTCGACTTCCCCCTTATCTCTGCCTCATGTTGCGGCAGAATCATCCCCCCTATAAATATGTTGAGTGCGTTGTCCAAATCCGATCCCTTTAATTTCCTCTAAAAGACAACGAGTAATTTCCCGAACAGAGGCTTATAAGTCGGTTTCCCTATAAGTCGCTTGAGCCCCATCACCCCCCTGGCGCGCCACCACAGCGAGCGGGGCCAGAGCATAATCTGCTCGGTGAGGCGGGTAAAGCCGCTGTCTATCTTCACCTCGGCAGGATGACGCAACGGGAACTGAAACTTGCGGGTCGGTATCTCGCAATACCGTTTAGTCATCTCAAAAGTCGGGTCGCCGGTGCCGTGAGTACCAAACTCATCGATCCCGATGTTGCGAATCTGGTTGTAGCGGGGTGCTATCCCCACCTTATCGTGCACGCAGAGGGTATAAGCCATCTGGTAATCCCACGACATGGGGGGCAACCCGTCGCGCAGCAGGTCCACCTCCAGCCCCCAGCAATGCAGATTCTGGCGCCCCAACCGCTTTGACATAAAGCTGTTGCGAATTTTACGGCGCACCTCCGGGCGGTCAATCCCGCTGAAAGTATCCTCATACCAACGGGCAAACTTATGGCTCCACGACCCCCATCCGCAAGGGAGCATCAGCCGGGTAAACATGTAGTCCGAACCATCCTCGGGCTCATACTCGGTCATGTAGTTGGTGCCGCACACCCAGAGCACACGGTCGTCGTCGCGGTAGCGGTGCAGCATTTGGCGGCAGTACTCAAAAAATGTCTCCTCCGGATAGTTGTCATCCTCCAGAAAGATGGCACACTCCTCGCGCTCCAGCACCCACTTGGCGCAACCTGCTATATTCTCAAACACCCCGCGATTATGCTCGGCATAATTCCTGACAATCTCGCAGTCCCAGGTCACGGCAGCCTCAATCTCGCGACGGCACTGCTCCACCGCCGCGCGTTCCGCATCATTGCGCGGCCCGTCGCCGAGCAGATATAACCGCCGGGGGCGTACCTTGGCAATCTGTTGGAGTATCCGCACCCCCTTCTCGCTGCGCTTGAAGATTATGAGGCACACCGGGATATCAAAATGCTGCATAACGTCGCTGGATATTATTTTTTTTTAGGAATATACAGTTTATTGCCGTATATCAACCCCAAAAACAGGATACATATAAAAAAGGGTGTCAGCAGTATGGTCTGTGGGAAGCTGTTAATCATGATAAACAGAAACAGCGCCACACCCTGCACCTTCCCCTTGCGGAAGAACGCTGCAATATTGCGGGAGGCAACAAAATATGAATAATATATGAACACCCCCGCCAGGATGCCGTAGTTAACCATCGGCAACAGCAACCCCGAAGCGAGCGTCTTGCTGGTCTTGGCATAATTTGCCAGGTCGGCACCCCCAAACCAGGGGTAATCGGATATCATGTCGAGCTGAGTAAAGAACGCACCGAACCGGCTGTCGTCGTTACCCTTCTCAAAATGGCTTATCTGCTCCACCACCTTCGCACCCACAAACTCCATCTGCGCCATATACCCTACAGCCACAGTGAGCAGTATCAGCGCCCCCACCTTGGAGACGGTGAGTTTACCCTGCGAGACGCGGCACAAGTAGATAATCGGCAGCACTATCAGACCCGCCGTGGAGAGGGTAGTAATCATCGCCACCAGAAAGAGGGTATTGACCCGCTGACTCCCCTTGCCGAGCACCATGTTGCAGAAGAGTGCCATACCCAGAAACAGTGCATACTGCCCCGGTTCCCAGAATGGTCCGCAACACCGGCGGAAACCTACCCGCTCCAGAATCTGGTCGGTCTGGAGATTGTAGATGATAATATTTCGACCTCCACCCTCAAACACCGCCGTGTCAACCTTTAACGACGGGAAATAGGGTGTGATATTATCGTAAACCCAGTAGAATATGGTGTCGTTAAGGAACAGCAGATAGAGCACCGTACAGTAGGCGGCTATCACCGTCATCAGCTTAACGAATATCCTGAAGAAATCCTCGCGCGTCACCCACGCCAGGCAATAGACCCCCATCAGCTGAAGAATGATGTTGAGAGGGGTGTAGAATTTTATCATCACCTCCTTATACAGCAACTGCATAAGCAGGGCAACGAATATGAAAAACAAGAGCACCGCACACTGCTTCACGAGTCGGACACGGTGCGTCCCCCCCCAGATGAGGCAGAACCCGCAAAGTGCCGTCGTGAGTATCGGTTCACGAAAGAAATATTCAAATGTAGTGAAGACCAACAATAATGTAACCAGTATAAAATCAATCTTTTTTACTTGTCCCATATCCCTTCGGCATCACCATTTAAAAGCTTTGTATATTGAACATTAGACCAGACAAAATTAGTTATGGCTGTAAGTGTGAAAATTATCAGGACCCCGGTGAGTCCGAACATCCGTCCGGCGCCGACCGCCAGCGGCACATAAAGCAGGGCAACGACTCCGGTTACCACTATCTGCACCCGCAACTTCCCTATCCCGTTGAGTATGTATCCGTAACACCCGTAGAGCATCACAAACACCGAGTAGAGATAGAGCATCACCGTGGCACTGAGCGGCACCGCCACCTTATCCCCAAGCCATAGCCGGTAAAACACCCCCGAAGCGAGCACCATGCAACCGCCGGCTGCGCTCAGCAGCGCGGTTATCTGCAGCAACCGCTTCTTGGCACGGCATATCCAGTCGAGGTCGCGGCGCGTCCAGGCATCGGTGGCAGCGCTCCACACCGGGGTGGCTATGATATTAAACAGTATGACAAGCATATACATATACTTGTATGCTATGTTATACTGCACCACGGCGTCGGCGTCGAGCACGTGGGTAAGAATAAGGTTGTTGCTCTGAAACAGAACAATCGTTATGATCTGAATAACGAAAAACTGAACCCCAATCGAAAATAAACTGACAGTGAGCCGGCGGTCATAACAACCGGGGGCCGGAGCCAGTTCCCGATACCGGAATCCGAACAGGTAGATACTGAAAAGGAGCGATACCGCCGCCGGAGCGAACGATATGACGTATCCCAGCTGAGTCATACCTGTCACCGACAACAGCTTGACACACGTCACCACCCCGATATATGATAACAGTTGCCCTCCGGTGGTGACCAGTGCCGACATGGCAGGCTTTTGCAACGCCAGCAATATCGAGATTACCAATCCGAAGAAGAACTGGAAAAGAAATCCGCTGAATACCACAAACGTAAGGTGGTTCAGCCCTGGTCCACCTCCGCCGCTGGCGATAACCGCTCCCCAGTCGACCCACCGGCAAGAGAGCGCCAGCGCGGCAAACAGCAGCACCACCACAACCCCCATGGCCAGATATGCTGTGGTGACATACCTGCGGGCCAGCGCCGTGTCGCCGCGCGACACGGATTCCGCTAGCTTGTTGCGCAATCCGTTCCCTATTCCCACGTCAAAGAGTGCCACCCACGACACTATCGACGTCAGGGTGAGCCACACGGCATAGTTGTCGGTATCAAAGGTGTCGATCAGCAGCGGCACATAAAGAAAGCTGATAAGTATCGAAATCCCCTTTATAATAACCATATAAACGGAATTCCGAGCCAGCCGTGCCGACCGCGAGTCCCCCAGTAGCCGACTCCACACCCCTGCCATCAATCGCGCTGGAAGATGTCGCGGGTATAGACGCGGCTGCGAACATCGTCCAACACATTGTCATAACGGTTGGCGATAATAGCTGCCGAACGTGCCTTGAATGTTTCGAGGTCGTTTACCACCTCGCTGCCAAAGAAGGTGGAGCCATCATCGAGCGTGGGCTCGTAGATAATGACATTGGCACCCTTGGCCTTGATACGTTTCATTACACCCTGGATGCTCGACTGGCGGAAGTTGTCGCTGTTGGCCTTCATCGTGAGGCGGTACACACCGATGGTAACATCCTTCTCGGGGGTCTGCCCGAAGGTGTTGGCCGAGGTGTAGTCGTAATACCCTGCCATCCCTAATACCTGGTCGGCAATAAAGTCCTTGCGGGTGCGGTTGCTCTCCACGATGGCGCTCATCATGTTCTGCGGCACCTCGGCATAGTTGGCCAGCAACTGCTTGGTATCCTTCGGTAGACAGTAACCGCCGTAACCGAACGACGGATTGTTATAGTGAGTGCCGATGCGCGGGTCGAGCCCTACCCCTTCGATTATGGCCTGCGAATCGAGACCCTTGACCTCGGCATAGGTGTCGAGTTCGTTGAAGTAGCTTACGCGAAGTGCCAGGTAGGTGTTGGCAAAGAGCTTGACGGCCTCCGCCTCCTTGATACCCATATAGAGCGTTGCGATGTCACCCTTCAGAGCACCCTCCTTGAGCAATTCGGCAAATATATGAGCCTCATGGTTCATCTTCTCGATGTCGGTAACCTTAAGGATAGCCTCGTTCTCTTCGGCAAATTCGGGGTGGTCTATCACCTTGGGTACGCCGGCAATAATGCGCGACGGATAGAGGTTGTCGTAAAGAGCCTTGCTCTCGCGCAAAAACTCGGGGAAGAAGAGCAGATTAAACTCCTTGACACCGCGTGCGGCATACTTCACATAGAGCGAACGGCAGTAACCCACCGGTATTGTCGACTTTATCACCATCACCGCACTGGGGTTGACGCTGAGCACCAGGTCTATAACCTCCTCAATATGATGAGTGTCAAAGAAGTTCTTTACCGGATCGTAATTGGTGGGGGCGGCAATCACCACAAAGTCGGCATCGCGGTAGGCAGCGGCACCATCAAGAGTGGCGGTCAAATCCAGTTCCTTCTCGGCCAGATACTGCTCTATATAGTCATCCTGAATCGGTGAGAGTCGGTTGTTGATTTTCTCAACCTTCTCGGGCACCACGTCAACAGCTGTTACGTGATTGTGCTGCGCCAACAGCGTAGCGATGCTGAGACCCACATATCCGGTCCCTGCCACGGCAATGTTATATCTTTTCATCTTTTAAATCTGAGTTTGCCTATATCTGATTTGCCTCCGGGGGCAACTAATTATTTTCCTTCCTGTATCTTTTCGAGAACGCGGACATCAAAGCTCATGCTCCATGCTGCAAACCCGGTGTGCAGACACACCCTGTAGACCGTGCCGGCTTCTTTGCCTATAACCACACCCTCCATACCCTTGCTGCTACCGTCGAGTATCACCACGCGGTCCTTGGGGTGGAGTTCATCAGCACCGCCGACGGTAACTTCGCTACCGGGGGGTATGTTGCCGATGGTGGTGCGCAGACGGTTTATCTCGCGGTCCGGGATGGTGGCGTATACACGGTTGCCACTGTCCAGGGTCTTGTAGCACCATGCCACATCCCCCACATACCGCATCAGCAGCGAGAGCTCGGTAAACCGGGCGCGGACAAACACGATATTGCTTATCAGCGGCTGCTGGCGGGTAACTATCTTCTTCTTAACCTTCCTTACTATCTCCTCCATCGGGTAGAAGGTTTCGGGAACGCGCATGAAGTCGCTGTGCACACCCATCCTGCTTATGAAATGCTTGTAGCTGATGCCGGGACGCAGACGCAGTGCAAACCAGCAGAGCGGATCGCCGAGCAGCACGCGCCCCATGGTGCGCAACAGGTGCATGTTCCTCACCCCCTGACCGCGTAGCTGCGAATAGCTGGCGCCGCAATACAGCGAAGCGAAGTCGCGCAACTTCGAAATCTTGGCATCCAACCCCGCGCCCTTGCTGGCATCTTCAAGTCCATGAAAATATCTGTTAAGAAGCTCCCCTATCCCGGCTTCCACTTCACGCTCCAGCTGTCGCGCAGTGTGATGCGGCTGATCGAGCGGAAACACAAACTTCCGTTTCGGGGCGGTACACCTCTGGGCGATATCGCGGCTCACTGCCGAAAGTGTCGGTATCTCAACCTTTTGCATTTTTGCCAGTGTCATTACACTTATTTGCGGGTTGAGCACTGCACACAGCAGCAGGTCCAGCATCGGGAGACTGGTGCGGCGACGCACCTCTATTATCGACAATACGAACCATTCAAATTCGCTGGTGGTAATCCCAAACGGATTCTCCACGTTATACTCCGCTTTCACCTTGCGCTTCATCTCCTTGAAAATCTTCGATTCTGCGACAACCCCCTGCTTTACAGCATAGTTATAGAGGCTTGTCAGCGATTCGAGGTAATGAAACGCCGATTTTTGGGTATACCCCTGGAAGCGCATCCACAGATACCAGTCCTCAATAAGACTGCTGTCGGGGAGATGGCGGTGGGCATTTTGCGAGTAAGCGAAATTGCGGAACGACGATACGGCCTTGTGATATGCCTCGCGGGTGGACGAACTAAGCTCCAATAATCTTAATTCGAAAAATTTACAAAGTCTTTCGATGCTATTTACCTTATGCTCACGATATTGCATAAAATTAAATTTCTAACGATTAGGGAGTTTAGGGACACTTTTTTCTTCCCCTCTATCTTGACAATATAGACTGAGCGGGAAAGGAATAGTGATACAATTGGACCAAGGGTTCTGCTAAAAAACTAGATTTCAAGAAGTTAGCCTTGTTCAAAGTTTGTTGTTACTGTTTTCACCCATTCGCAATGATGGATATACACGCAAAAGTAACAAATAATCCTTAAACTACAAAATTTTTTTTAACACCGCCACCCTCCTTAGCAGCAGCAACAGAAACCCAGCAGCGACCCGGCAGCGACCCGGCGTCCGCTCGGACCCGGGGTTGCTGGCAACCCCAGCTTCAACAACGACCATAAAGGCGACCCAGACTGCGTATCGGCGTCCGCTCGGACCCGGGGTTGCTGGCAACCCCGGCCACCCCATCCTTCCAAATAACGATAGCTCTAATTTTCAACTTCGAAGGCCGCGGTTGCCAGCAACCCCGGGTCCGAGTCGCCGCCATGCCAACGACCGCGGACCTCTCTACTTGTTGCCAGATTGCGATACCTAAATCCACTGATGGAAATTTTTAGGTCGTTTCAGGGGTAAAATACCCCTC
>QLIP01061896.1_pt1 | contig 16072 bp, 14 predicted proteins | sample 1769771 | NCBI WGS metagenome assembly QLIP01 (sample SAMN09428762, study PRJNA476227) | Gut metagenome, whole genome shotgun sequencing project. | isolation source: cecum | host: Rhizomys sinensis | place: China: Jinsha town of Minqing, Fujian Province | collected 2013-09-23
GACTGAGCTATAGGACCGGGTTTGTGGATGCAAATTTACGGGTTTTATTTGGAATTTGCAAATTGTTGAGCGGTTTTTTTTGTCTTTGTAAGTTTTTTAGTAGTCGCGGGCTATGATGTAGTCGAATATCTGCAGCATGGGGAGTGCGTTTTGAGGCAGGGGAAGTGTTTCGGCTATCTGGGCGGCTTGGTTGCGGAGGCGGTTCATTGTGGCGTAGGCGTAGTCGATGCCTCCGTTGTCGCGTGCGTAGGCCTGTAGGGTTGCGATTTGGGGGTCGGTGAGTTGCTCTGTGTCGATGAGACGAAGCATTTCGTCGTGATTGGGGGCCTGGGGATTGAGGAGAACGTGGAGGAGGGGCAGGGTTATTTTGCCTTCGCGAAGGTCGTTGCCTGTGGGTTTGCCTACTTTGTCGGGTTCGAAGTAGTCGAAAATGTCGTCGCGTATTTGGAAGCAGAGTCCGAGGAGGCGTGCTATCTGTGCGAGCGACTCTGTGTGGTGCTCGGGTGCGTCGACAGCGTGGCATCCTACCTGTGCGCAGGCCACGAAGAGGGATGCGGTTTTGAGTTCGATTACGCGGAAGTATGCTTCCTCTGTAAGCGTGTGGGCGCGAGCGTTGTATATTTGGTCTATCTCGCCGAGTGAGAGGAGCTTGCCGAGCTCGCCGATTGCTTCGATGATGCGAGGGTGTCCGGTGGCTATGGCGCGCTGCAGTGCGGTGGATACGAAGAAGTCGCCCACGAGTACGGCTATGCGATTGTCCCAAAGTGCGTTGATTGTGGGAATGCCGCGGCGCAACTTGGAGTCGTCGACGACATCGTCGTGTATGAGTGATGCGTTGTGCAGGAGTTCCACGGCTGCTGCTGCTTCGAGCACTCGGGGTGTTATGGTGCCGAAGAGGCGTGCGCAGAGCATTACGATGATGGGTCGTATCTGCTTGCCTTTGGAGTTGAGGTATGATTCGATGACGGTGTTCATCAATGGGTTATCGGCCAGCAAATGCGTGCGTATATGTGTGTTGAGGCGCGCAAGATCGGGTGCAAGTAACTCTTTGATGTCGTCAAGTGATGTCATTTCGTAGATTTATTGTTGCAAAGGTACAAAAAAGTTGGTGTATTGCAAAATATATGGTGATTTTAAACACTGTTGTTATCTAACGAGTGCTTCGGGGGGATTGATGAGGTATAGGTGCTGGCGGGCGCGGGTTGCGGCTGTGTAGAGCCAGCGGTAGAAGTCGGCACCCACTTGGTCGGGGGGGATGTAGCTTAGGTCGACGAGTACGTTGCGCCACTGTCCGCCTTGTGATTTGTGGCAGGTTACGGCGTAGGCGTATTTTACTTGGAGTGCGTTGCAGTGGGGCGATTGTCGCATGGCACGGATGCGTGTGGCGTGGTCGGCGAGGGGATCGACGAGCTGAGGGTCGTAGTAGGCTCCTTCGTACATGAGTTTGCGTGACTCGTGGTCGAGGGCCACTTCGGGGCTGCGCAGGCTGTTGAGCACGATTTTGGCTTCGAACTGGAGACCGGGCTGGTCGGCCGGTTCGAGGATTACATCGGCAAATCTGAGGCCGTAGCGCACGTCTGAGCCGGAGATGCGGATGAGTCGCAGTACTTCGCCGTTGGCTATAAAGTCGAGTCCTTTGACTTTGCGTGTCCAGAAGTAGTTGTTTTTGGCGGCGATTAGGAGGTCGCCTTTGGCGAGCTCTTCTTCGCGGTCGAGTACGATTTCGCGTATGCCTCGGTTGAAGTCGCAGGCGCTTTGGTTGCTGCGCGTTATAACGATAGTATCTTCTGGGCCGTCGGTGCGGTACAGCCGGTCGATTATTTCGGGCAGGTCCTCGCCTTCGACGATTGATACGTCGGGCTTTCCGGTAACTGCGAGTGGCACGAGTGGTGGCTTGTCGGGCGTTGCGATGGCGGCGAGGAGGGCTCGTCGCAGGCGAGTGGCGTTGAGAAGGATGCCGCTGTCTTGGGCTTGTCGTGCCACTTCTGTCATGTTGGCACGAGTTATTTTGAGTCCGTAGGCCCGTAGTTGGTCGGGCTCCATGGCGGGTGAGTCGCTTTGGCCCACGGGGGGGAGCTGTGCTGTGTCGCCGAGGAATATGAGTTTGCAGCCGGGCCCGGAGTATACGTATTGTATGAGGTCGGCGAGGAGGTTGGAACCGGTCTCGGTTTCGGAGCCGATCATTGACGCTTCGTCGACGATGAATATTGCGTCTTTGTGTTTGTTTTCCTGTGGGGGTGCACTGCCAAATGCGGGGGTGTCGCCACCAAGTGCGTGTCGGTAAATTTTGCGGTGAATCGTATAGGCCTGGAATCCGGCTGTGGCACTGAACACTTTGGCGGCACGTCCGGTAGGGGCGAGGAGCACGGTGTCGATGTGTGCGGAGCGGAGTGAGCGTACGAGGGCGCCTACGAGTGAGGTTTTGCCTGTGCCGGCGTAGCCGTTGAGTATGAATACGCGGTCGGTGGTTACGGCGTCGCCGGTGTGAGGGGCGCAGAATCGTGCGAGGGCAAGGGCTACTTTCATCTGCTGTTCGTTGGGGGTGAACGGCAGACGGGCCAGCATGTCGGTGGCAAATTCGCGCTCGGTCATGTTTTTGGTTAGCGTTTGGGGTTTAGCGTCAGGCAGGGCTTGAGCTTTAGGTGTAGACCGCCCTCCGCGCTGGGTATTGGAGTAAAATTCAAATGTATGAAGGCTTGGGGGCCTCCATACATTTGATTGATATGTGTTTATTCAAGTGTCCATTCAAAGCCGCCGTCCTTGGTGTCTTTGACCGAGAATCCGATGGCCGCAAGCGAATTGCGTATCTGGTCGGATGTGGCCCAGTCTTTGCGGCTCTTGGCTTCTTTGCGCATCTGGAGCAGGAGGTCGACGGCTTGCTCGTAGGGTTTGAGCGATGCCGAGCTTCCGGAGCCGTCGCTGTCGAGGCGCACTCCAAGGATGTCGCCGAGGAAAGTCTGCATCACGTCCTTGAGTTCGTCGATGTCGGCCTGTGTGGCTTTGGCGTTGCCGTCGTTTATCTGGTTGATGATGCGGCAGGCATCGAAGAGTGTTGCGATGACTATGGGGGTGTTGAGGTCGTCGTCCATGGCCTCGTAGCAGCGGCGGCGCAGGTCGCTCACATCTACTGTCGATGTGTCGGAAGGCTTGAGGTTCTGGAGTCGATGCCATCCTTCGAGCATGCGTTTGAGAGCTGATTCGGCGCCTTGGAGGGCTTCGTTGGAGAAGTCGACAGTGCCGCGGTAGTGAGCCTGGAGGATGAAGAAGCGGATGGTCATGGGCGAGTAGGCCTGGGTGAGGAGGGGATGCGTGCCGGTGAAGAATTCGTCGAGGGTGATAAAGTTGCCCAGCGACTTGCCCATCTTCTTGCCGTTGATGGTGATCATGTTGTTGTGCATCCAGTATCGCACGGCAGGCTGTCCGTTGTGGGCCACCGACTGGGCAATTTCACACTCGTGGTGGGGGAATCGGAGGTCCATGCCGCCGCCGTGAATGTCGAATTGTGTGCCGAGATATTTTTCGCCCATAGTCGAACATTCGAGGTGCCAGCCGGGGAATCCTTCGCTCCAGGGCGAGGGCCAGTGCATTATGTGCTCGGGGGCGGCTTTTTTCCAGAGCGCAAAGTCGGCGGGGTTGTGCTTCTCGGTTTGTCCGTCGAGTTCGCGTGTTGTTGCGAGGAGCTCGTCGATGTTGCGGCCGGAGAGCTGGCCGTAGCCGAAGTCGCGGTTGAATTTGGGCACGTCAAAGTATACGGAGCCTTCGCTTTCGTAGGCGTAGCCGGATTCAAGTATTTTTTTGATATACTCGATTTGCTCGATGATGTGACCGGATGCATGGGGCTCGATCGAAGGGGGCAGTACGTTGAGAGCCTCCATGGCCTTATGGTAGCGGTTGAGGTAGTGCTGCACCACTTCCATGGGTTCGAGCTGTTCGAGTCGGGCTTTCTTTGCCACCTTGTCTTCACCCTCGTCGGCGTCGTGTTCGAGGTGTCCCACGTCGGTTATGTTGCGCACGTATCGCACTTTGTAGCCGAGGTGGTTGAGATAGCGGAAGAGGATGTCGAATGTTATGGCTGGACGTGCGTGTCCGAGGTGTCCGTCGCCGTATACTGTGGGGCCACACACATACATCCCGACGCGGTCGGGATGCAAGGGCGTGAAGAGCTCCTTTTGGCGCGACATCGAGTTGTAGATTGAGAGATTGTGTTCGCTCATTGTCGGGAGGTATTTGTTTTAGCGTTATGCGGATATTGTTATATTGGTCCGATTGAATGTTTCCAATCGGACCAATAGAGTGTTTTTTTTAAGCCTGGAAGGGGTTGGGGATGTCGTTGCCGGCGGGTTTCTGAGCCTTGGGCATCTTGTGTTCGATTTCACCGAAGATCTGTTCGTACTTGGCGATGTTGTCGCGGAGCGCGAAGAGGAGGTTCTTGGCGTTTTCGGGGGTCATGATGATGCGGCTTACTACCTTGGCCTGGGGCATGTTGGGGGCGAGGGCCACGAAGTCGAGAAACATTTCCTGGGCCGAGTGTGCTATAACGGCAAGGTTGCTGTAAGAGCCGGTTGCCACTTCGGGCGAGAGTTCTATCTGAAGTTCGTTTTTCTGGTTCTGTTCCATTTTTGTAATTATATTTATAGTTTGAAGTTTTATTGATAATTTTCTTCTACGGGCATGCCGGGTGCGGTGCCGTCGGTGTTGAATACCTGCACATAGCGGCGAGTGGTGGCTGTCATGAAGTGCAGACGGAAGCCCTTGCAGGTCGAGCGGCCGAGCATGGGGGTCATGTCGATGGAAGCAAAGAGGGTCTTGTTCGAGCTCATCTCGCTGTCGGACACGAAGCAGAGGTAGGCGTCGGGGAATTCTTCATTTACGGTGTTTTCGTCGATGTAGATGTTGAATGTGCGCTGCTTTTGAGCGACGGGAGCCTCGAGCACGATGTCGAAATAGCCGCCTTCAAGATTGCAGTAGCCCACATAGGCGGGGTGCTGGTTGAGTGTGGAGATTTCCGACTTGGGAGCGACTTCAACAGTGTCGGTGTAGGCCTCCAGGGCATTGACGATGTTGATAGGGCCCGATTCGAAGGGATTGGCCACGGAATTGGTGTACATCAGCAGCAGGCGTGTGCCGGGTTCGAGCTTGGCAAAAGCTGGGATAATGGCTGCTGTGAGCGACACTTTGGGCGCACCCTGATAGCGATAGGTCGAGAACAGCATGGAGGTGGCATTCTGTCCCTCATAGGTCACGAATGTCGACAGTTGCTGGTCTTCGGGCTTGGGGGGCTCGGGTGTGCCAAAGCACGAGGTGAGCATTACCATGGGCAGTGCCACCGCGGCGAGCAAAAAGAGTTTGAAAGATTTTTTCATTGCAATGATATAGTAGTGATTTGGTTACACGATTTAAGTGGTGATACGGTTGTCGACGGTGTCGACGATACGTCCGTCGGCCATCGAAATTACAATATCTGAATCGGATGCCAGGCTCTCGTCGTGAGTCACGATGAGGAAAGTGGCGCCCAGCGAGTCGCGCAATTCCAGAAACAGGCGGCGCAACTCGGCGCGGTTGGCCGAATCGAGACTCCCCGAGGGTTCGTCGGCCAGCACCACCTGCGGGTTGTTGACCAGCGCACGTGCCACAGCGCCCCTCTGACACTCGCCCCCCGAGAGTTGCGAAGGCTTGTGATTGAGGCGGTTGCCCAGGCCGAGCATTTCGAGCAGCTTGTGAGCGCGGGCCATCGCTTCCGACTTGGACTGACCTGCAATCAAAGCAGGCATGGCAACGTTTTCTTGCAGGCTAAACTCCGGCAGCAGACGGTGCATCTGAAACACGAAACCTATGTTGCGGTTGCGAAAGCGCGACAATTCATTGTCAGACAGCGCGAATATGTTGCATTGGTCATAAAGCAGCTCGCCGCTGTCGGGGCGCGACAGTGTGCCGATAATTTGCAGCAACGTAGTCTTGCCCGCACCCGACGGCCCCACAATAGAGGTCACTGCACCGGGCGCGAGTTGCAAATCTATGCCTTTGAGCACCTGCAAAGTGCCAAATTTCTTGCTTATGTTGCGCGCGCTAAACATTGGTAATCTTTTTCAACGTAAAATTAATACAACTTTAGCACACGCACAACAAAATTAGCATAATTTAAGTATCTTTGAAACAGTCTTCGCGGTGACGGTATTCTGTTTTGCACATCATATTATTGTCGTACAGTAATATTGTGTTACGCGCAACTATGTGTAACACAATGTGTTGTAAATTACAGCTGTCAAACTCTTCAAAACAGTAGCCCTCGCGAGCTCGACTGTGCATTGCAGGTCAGTGCTTTAGCTTGTACTTTGCAACCATAAGCCAGGTGATGGCCAGCGTGACGGCGGCTGCAAGCAGATAGGGCAGGAGTGTTGTGCCGAGCCCTACGAATTGAGGTGAGGTAAATACGTAGGCGGTCTCTATATAGGTCATGCACACGGCCGGAATGAGGGCAATCCACACACACTTGCCACGACTGCGGAGCCAAACATATATAGCCCAGAGTGTTACCACAGCCAGCGCCTGGTTACACCAGGCAAAGTAGCGCCATATTACGGCAAAGTTGATTTGAGTTATGGCATAGCCTGCAATGAATAGAGGGATACACACGGCAAAACGCTTCCAGATGGGCCTCTGGTCGATGCCGAACATATCGGCAATGACAAGACGGGCCGAGCGGAAAGCAGTGTCGCCCGAAGTGATGGGTGCGGCCACCACACCGAGTATGGCAAGTATGGCCCCCACGCGCCCGAGGGTTGACTGTGAAATGGCATCGACAGCCCAGGCGGGATTGTTGTCGTGGAGGGCAAGGGAAGAGTTGAGTCCGTCGGGGCCGCCAAAAAATGCCATGGCTATCGCGGCCCATATAAGAGCGATGACACTTTCCGAAATCATTGAACCATAGAACACTGAGCGGCATTGGCGCTCGTTGCCTATGCAGCGGGCCATGAGAGGCGACTGGGTGGCGTGGAAACCCGATATGGCACCGCAGGCCACGGTGATGAAGAGGGTGGGCACTATGGGCATGGCCGAGGGCGAAGGCTGGAAGTTGTGCAGACTCATTTCGGGAATTTCCATACCACCGGTGAGCAGGGCTCCCAGCAGTCCGAGGGCCATGAAGATGAGTGCGGCTCCAAACACGGGGTAGCACTTGCCAATGAGCTTATCGACGGGCAGTACAGTGGCGAGCAGGTAGTAAACGATTATAATCCAAGCCCATACATTGGCGCTGATATTACTGCAGAGAGAGGTTAAAAGCTGGGCCGGGCTTAGAATGAACACTGCGCCCACGAGCACGAGAAGTATGATGGAGAACCAGCGCACTCCGGTGCGTACAGGCGAGCCGAGCCAGTGACCGAGCACCTCGGGTAGCGAACGGCCGTCGTCGCGCACAATCATCACGCCCGACAGAAAGTCGTGCATGGCGCCGAAGAATATACCCCCGAGAGTAATCCACAGGAAGGCCACGGGACCAAAGCAGGCACCGAGTATGGCACCGAATATTGGCCCGGTGCCGGCAATGTTGAGTAGCTGGATGAGAAATGTGCGCCAGCGTGGCATTTCGATATAGTCAATGCCGTCGGCGAGGCGGTGGCAGGGAGTGGCTGCCGAAGGGTCAATGCCGGCAACGCGCTCAAGGTATCGCCCATAGGTAAAATAGGCCGTGATGAGGGCGGCCAGGCAGATGAGAAATGTAATCATAAAAGAAATGCAATCAAAGTGGTCGATATGAAAAAGTAGCTATTTCAGCTGGATTAGCCAAAATAGCTACTTTGATGATTATAAGAAGATTATTCGAACTCGATGAGGAGGTCGCCTGTGCCTACCACCTGGTCGGGAGCAACGAAGATGCGCTTGATCACAGCGTTGGTTTCGGCTTCGATGTCGTTTTCCATCTTCATGGCTTCGTACACCATGAGTTTTTGGCCACGCTTCACGGAGTCGCCGGGCTTAACGGCGATTTCGATTACACGGCCGCCCATGGGAGCCTTGAGGGTTGGACCGGTAACGGGAGCTTCGGCAGCCTTGGGAGCTTCTTCCACCTTGGGAGTTTCTACCTTGGGTGCCTCTGCAGCGTGCTCTTCCTGGCGGCGTTTCTTGAGGAAGCCGTTGGCCACGGTGGGCAGGAGGGCAAGGAGGAGTTCTTCTTCAGAGTTCTTGGCGAGCTTGCAGCCGTACTCGGCGAGGACGGGATTTTCTGGAGCCTTGTAGCTGCTTACGTCGTAGGGCTTCTCGGTGGCGTCGCCGGTGATCTTTTCGCGGAACTCACCCTTGATTTCAACGGGGGTCTTACCGTATTCGCCCTTGACGAGAGAGATAAACTGGTTGCTGGTGGTGGTATAGTCGGGCTTGCCGTTGCGGCGGTCGATGGCCACCATTACAGCCTGCGAGCCCACGATCTGGCTGGTGGGAGTTACGAGGGGCACCAAGCCTGCGTCGCGACGCACCATGGGAATGAGGCGCATGGCTTCGTCGAGGAGGTCTTCGGCCTTGAGCTGCTTGAGCTGAGCCACCATGTTGGAGTACATACCGCCGGGCACTTCGGCAAACTTAACGATTTCGTTGGGTTTGGGGAAGCCGAAGTAAGCTTCGATGGCGTGACAGGCAGCGAGGAGAGTGTCTTCGTCGCCGGCCTTGGCAGCAGCGATGGCGCGGTCGAATTCGGCATCGATATTTGCGGGGAGCTTGTCCTTGAGGGGGTCGAAGGGCTTGGGCATCTTGTCCTTGTTGAGGTCGAAAGCGGCGAGCACCTTGCGCGATTCGAGCAGGCGGTCGCGAATCTGACCCACAGCTTCCATATTGGCTTCGACTTCAATGCCGAGCTTCTGGGCAAATACATAGATGAGCTCGATGGCGGGAGCAGCCGAGCCACCGCCAAACCACCAGATATTGGTGTCGAGGATGTCGACGCCGTTCATGATTGCCATGAGCGAAGCACCGAGACCGTAGCCGGGGGTGCAGTGGGTGTGGAAGTCGACGGGAACGGTCAGATTGGCCTTAAGCTTGGAGATGATCGAAGCGGCACGCGAGGGAGTTACGAGACCGGCCATGTCCTTGAGGGTAATCATTTTGGCACCGAGGCGTTCCATTTCCTTGGCCTTTTCAACGAAGTATTCGTCGGTGAAAATCTTCTCGGGCTCTTCGGGCTTCTTGCCAAAGAGGCGGGCAAAGAAACCGGGCTTGGGAGCTTCTTCGGTCTTGGGGTCGACAGTGTAGCACACGGCGCCGTCGGCAATGCCGCCGAGCTCGTTGATCATCTTGATAGATTCCTTAACGTTGTCAATATCGTTGAGAGCGTCAAAGATACGCATCACGTTGAGGCCGTTTTTGATGGCTTCCTCATAAAAACCGCGGAGCACGTAGTCGGGGTAGGGCACATAGCCGAAAAGGTTACGGCCGCGAGAGAGGGCCGACAGCAACGACTTGCCCTTCATAACCTCAGACACGGAGCGCAGACGGTTCCAGGGCGATTCGTCGAGATAGCGCATTACGGAGTCGGGCACAGCGCCGCCCCACACTTCCATAATATAGAAGCCTGCATTTTCGTAGTAGGGAAGAAGCTTGTCGATTTCGGCCTGGGGCAGACGGGTTGCAAAAAGAGACTGCTGGCCGTCGCGAAGTGTAAGGTCGCGGATTTGTAATTTACGGGTTGCCATATTTTATAGTTTAGGGTAGTTTTACAAGGTTTTTTATTATCAACATTTAATATATGTTAGTAGTTTGCAAATATAGAGTTAATATTTCAATTAAAGAAATTTTTCTGCAAATATTTTGAAATAATTTTCCAATAGCTTGGCACAAGGCACCTTTCCATATAAACTACACCATGTTCAAAACTACCAAATTTCAACTTTCTCGGCTAATTTAGTGATATTTTAAATTATTTTTGTTAATTTTGCCGACATATTATCTATTGACCTTGAAGACATGAGAATAAAGCTAACGAAAGGCTTAGATCTCAGACTTGTCGGCCAGGTTGAAAACCTTGTTCCGACAGAGATTGAAGTCGATTGTTGTGCGATAGTGCCCGACGATTATATTGGGTTTGTACCAAAGCCCGATGTGCGCGAAGGCGACGCTGTGAAAGTGGGAACAGCACTGATGCACGACAAAACACATAATAACCTATGCCTTGTGTCGCCGGTAAGCGGCACCGTTGGGGCAATCGTGCGCGGAGACAGGCGCAAGATACTCCGTATCGAAGTTGTAAATGACCACAAATACGAGGCCGAGCAATTTGATACGGCCATGCCGCTCATCGAGCTGCTGGGCCGGTCGGGCCTGCTGGCCATAATGCGCACACGTCCCTACGACCGCGTACCAAGCGCAGATGTGCGCCCCCGCGATATATTTGTCAATGCCCTCGACACAGCTCCTCTTGCACTTAGTCCCGATGCCGGTTTCGGTTTCGGTGCCGATGCCGCTGCCGTGCTGGCCACGGCCGCGCGCGCACTTGCAACGCTCACCGACGGCAAGGTGTATGTGTGCACGCCTGCTACCTGGGAATGGGGCAATATCGACGGAGCCGAAATGGTTACCGTCGAAGGCCCGCATCCGGCAGGCATCGTGGGCTTCCAGATAGCAGCCGTCGAGCCTGTCGACAAAGGCGAGACCGTGTGGACTCTGGGCGTGGATACACTTTACAGAATAGGCAGATTGCTTGCCGACGGTACATTCCATGGCGCGGCCACTGTAGCTGTGACCGGCCCCGAAGTTGTGACTCCCAAGGTGGTGCGCACAGTGATCGGCGCCCCGCTGCAGGCGCTCGTGCAGGGCAACCTTGCCGACGACCGTCGCAACAAGCGCATCATATCGGGCAACGTGCTCACCGGCCATGCCGAGGGCTTGGACGGTTGGCTCCGCGCACCGTGGCGACAGGTAACTGTTATAGCCGAGGGCGACGACGTGGACGAGTTTATGGGCTGGGCATCCGTGTCGCCGTCCAAGCTCAGTGTCAACCGAGCTCTTCCGTTCAGAGGCCTGCGCAAGCTCTTTGCTCCCGATGCCCGAATCAACGGCGGTCGCAGAGCGATGATTATGAGCGGCGAGTACGACCGCGTGTTCCCGGCCGACATACTCCCCGAGTATCTGGTCAAGGCCATATTGAGTCGTAACATAGACGATATGGAGGCTCTCGGCATATACGAAGTGGCTCCCGAAGACTTTGCGCTGTGCGAGTTTGTCGACACATCCAAGCTGCCCCTGCAGCAGATAGTGCGCGACGGATTGGACTATCTGTATAAAGAATTAAACTAATCGGCAATGAAGAAATTACGCAATATACTCAACAGCGTTGAGCCTCATTTCAAGCAGGGCGGACGGCTCAGTGCACTGGGCTCAGTGTACGATGGTTTTGAGACATTCCTGTTTACCCCCCGCAGCACGTCGGCCCGATCGATGGCAGTACAGATACACGACGCCATGGACTCCAAGCGCGCCATGATCATTGTAGTGCTTGCCCTGATGCCCTGTTTTGTGATGGGCATGTACAATACCGGTTACCAGCACTGGCTGGCAGCCGGAGCGGTGGAATTTCCGTTTTGGAGCCTGATGCTCTACGGCCTGCTGGCTGTGCTGCCCAAGGTGGTGGTGAGCTATGTGACGGGCTTGGGCATAGAATTTGCCGTGGCACAGTGCAGGCGCGAGGAGATACAGGAAGGCTTCCTCGTGACTGGTATTCTGATACCGATGATATGCCCCATATCCACTCCGCTGTGGATGATAGCTGTGGCGACAGCCTTTGCAGTTGTATTTGTAAAGGAAGTGTTTGGAGGCACGGGCTACAATATATTTAATGTAGCACTCGTAGCACGCGCGTTCCTGTTCTTTGCCTATCCGGCTCAGATGTCGGGCGACGATGTGTTTGTGTCGCTGCCCGCCCTGATGGGAGTTGGACCTGTGGTGCCCGACGGGTTTACCTGCGCCACTCCGCTGGGCCAGATTGCATCGGCCACCGGAATCCCCGAGGCCATAACCGGAATAGGCGGTGAAGCAGTGACCCGCTGGCAGGCCTTTGTTGGACTTATACCCGGGTCGTTTGGCGAGACTTCCAAGCTGTGCATACTGATAGGTGCGGCGATATTGCTGCTTAGCGGCATTGCCTCGTGGCGCATCATGCTGTCGGTATTTGTCGGTGCGCTCGCCATGGGCTGGCTGGCCAATGCCTGCGCCACTCCCACATATCCGGCATCGTACCTTGCCCCTGTGGACCAACTGCTCTACGGTGGCCTCGCATTTGCAGCCGTATTTATGGCTACTGACCCCGTAACAGGCTGTCGCACCCGCACCGGCCAAGTGGTATATGGCTTGCTGATAGGTGTAATAGCCGTGATAATCCGCACATACAATAATGGTTATCCCGAGGGGGCGATGCTGGCCGTGTTGCTTATGAACGCTTTTGCCTCGCTTATCGACTGGACCGTGGTACGCTCGAACATGAGCCGTCGCCGCGCTCGTCTCACCGCTAAAATGTCGCGCTCATGAAAATAGACAAGCAAAGCAATCTTTACACCATAATATATATAGTGGTGCTGGTGGTGCTCACCGGCTCGGCGCTGGCCTATACGTCGATGAGCCTCAAAGACCGTCAACAGGAAAATATTGCCTGCGACAAGATGCGCCAGATACTTGCATCGCTCCATGTGGCAGTTGAAAAAGACAGTGTCGTGGCTCGTTTTGGCGAGTGCATCACCGACAGCTACATAGTCAACGCAGCAGGCGAGCGCCTCGAGGGCGATGCCTTTGCAGTAAGCGTCGCCGCGCAGGCCAAGCTGCCCGATGCCGAGCGTCAGTTGCCGGTATACGTGGCCACCGTGCCGGGAGCGGGTATCAAATATGTGCTGCCCGTGTATGGCGCCGGCCTCTGGGGCCCGATTTGGGGCTATGTGGCCCTCAATGCCGATGGAGCCACCGTGTATGGAGCCTATTTCGACCATCAGGGCGAGACTCCCGGCCTCGGCGCCGAAATTGCCAAACCACAGTTCTGTAATCAGTTTGAAGGCAAAAGCATGTGGTACGACGGCCATCTGAGCCCTGTGGCCGTGGTGAAAAAAGGACAGAAACACAGCGGCGGCGACTATGTCGACGGTGTGTCGGGCGGTACAATCACCTCCAAGGGCGTGAGTGCCATGCTGGCCAACTGCATAGAGCCCTATGCCGCCTTCTTAGGTTCAATCCGTAATACAACAGAAGAGAAATGAGCGAAAAAATATCAAATAAGACGGTACTGTTCAATCCGTTATCTAAGGACAATCCTGTCATAGTGCAGATATTGGGTATATGCTCGGTGCTGGCTGTGACCGCCAAGCTCGAACCCGCCATCGTGATGGGACTCAGTGTAATAGCTGTACTGGCGTTTTCCAACGTAATCATATCGCTCATACGCAGCACGATACCCACTTCAATCCGCATCATTGTGCAGCTCGTGGTGGTGGCCGGGCTGGTGGTGATTGTAAGTGAGCTGCTCAAGGCCTATGCCTACGAGGTGAGCGTGCAACTGTCGGTATTTATAGGCCTGATTATCACCAACTGTATCCTCATGGGCCGACTCGAAGCCTTTGCCATGGCCAACGGCCCTTGGCCTTCGTTTCTTGACGGTGTGGGCAATGGCGTGGGTTATGCCCTGATACTCATCGTGGTGGGCTTCTTCCGCGAACTCCTCGGCTCGGGCACCCTGCTGGGCTTCCAGGTGGTGCCTCAATGCGCCTACGATGCCGGCTACGTAAACAACGGCCTGATGATTCTGCCCCCCATGGCTCTCATTGTGGTGGCTTGCATAATCTGGGTGCATCGCACTGTTAATAAGGACCTTCAAGAGAAATAAGCGCAATGGAAAATTTCAATATATTCATACGGTCGATTTTTGTCGACAACATGATATTTGCCTACTTCCTGGGCATGTGTTCGTTCCTTGCCGTGAGCAAGAATGTGAAGACAGCCTTCGGACTTGGTTTGGCTGTCACCTTCATGCTGGTCATTACACTGCCCATCAACTACTTGCTCAATACCTACGTGCTGCAGCCCGGCTCGCTGGCCTGGCTCGGCCCGGAATATGCCGAAGTCGACCTCAGCTTTCTGTCGCTTATACTCTTCATAGCCGTTATAGCCTCGCTCACACAGCTCGTGGAGATGGCGGTCGAAAAGTTCTCTCCGGCCCTGTATGCCTCGCTCGGTATATTTCTGCCGCTGATAGCCGTAAACTGTGCCATCCTCGGCGGTTCGCTCTTCATGCAGCAACGCGAATTTGAATCGGTGTGGACAGCCGTCAGCGCCGGTGGTGGCTGGGGACTTGGCTGGCTCATGGCCATCTGCGCAATATCGGCCATTCGCGAGCGTGTGGCCTCCTATTCCAATGTGCCCGCTCCGCTGCGCGGCATAGGCATAACATTCATTCTAACAGCCCTTATGGGAATCGCCTTTATGAGCTTCCTGGGTATAAAGATTTGAGAGCCATGAATATAGTATATATACCACTCTCGCTCATGGGCGCCACAATGGCGGCCGGTGTGGGCATATTTCTCGGCATAACTCTCCTGCTGGTGGCCATACTGTTAGTGGCCAAGCACTTCCTTGTGCACACCGGTATGGTGACCGTTACAGTCAACGACGACAAGACTTACGAGGTTAGCTCTGGACAGTCGCTACTCTCGGCCATGGCTACAGGCGGCGTATTTCTGCCATCGGCCTGCGGCGGCAAGGGCAGTTGCGGCCAATGCAAAGTGCAGGTGAAGCGTGGCGGCGGCAGTGTGCTACCCACCGAGCGTGTGCACCTCACTCGTAAGGAGGAATTGGCCAAGTGGCGCCTCGGATGTCAGGTTAAAGTCAAGAAACCCATCAAGATGAATCTCCCGGCCGGAGCTCTCGACGTGAAAGAATGGGAATGCGAAGTGATTTCCAACAACAATGTAGCCACTTTTATCAAGGAATTCATCGTGGCTCTGCCTCCCGGTGAACACATGGACTTCGAGCCCGGCTCATACGCCCAAATCAAGATACCGGCCTTCGACATGAGCTACGACGCCGACATCGACAAGGCATCCATAGGCGATGAATACCTGGGAGCCTGGAAGCAATTCGGCCTCTTCGACCTGCATTGCACCAACACCGAGCCCACCGTGCGAGCCTATTCCATGGCCAACTATCCCGCCGAGGGCGACCGCATTATGCTCACCGTGCGCATTGCCACTCCTCCCATGAAACCCCGTCCAGCCACCGGATTTCAGGACGTACCGCCCGGCATTGCCTCGAGCTATATTTTCAGCCTCAAGCCTGGAGACAAGGTGGTGATGAGCGGCCCCTACGGCGACTTCCATCCCATCTACGACACCAAAAACGAGATGATGTGGGTGGGCGGCGGTGCCGGCATGGCCCCCCTGCGCGCCCAGATTATGCACCTCACCAAGACTCTCCGCACCACCGACCGTGTGATGAACTATTTCTACGGTGCCCGCGCCCTCAACGAGGTGTTCTATCTCGAAGACTTCCTGGCAATCGAGCGCGAATTCCCCAACTTCAAGTTCCACCTCGCCCTCGACCGTCCCGACCCCGCAGCCGATGCCGCCGGAGTGGCCTATACTCCCGGATTTGTGCATCAGGTGATTTATGATACGTATCTAAAGGACCACGACGCCCCCGAGGATATAGAGTACTATATGTGCGGCCCCGGTCCCATGAGCGCCGCCGTCAACCGCATGCTCGACTCTCTCGGCGTACCACCGGAAAATATCCACTACGACAACTTTGGAGCGTGAGGCTGTGTCAAAATTAATATTTTCGTCAAGACAGGGACATGTAGGGACGCATGGGCCGTGCGTCCCTACATTCCCGACAAAATTGTGACACGTCCTCTTACACAGAAAGGCCAACAACTAATTGTCACTTAGGTAGTTGTGCGAGATTTGCCCCAAAATAGTGGGGTTCTGAACCTGAGACCCGATCCCTCAACCCCTATTTGGCCCCAATTCAATGCTGTATTTAACAATAATTAGCTAATAATCTTGCGAAATATTTAGAGCGTGTTTAAAAATTCTTGTTAATTTTAAGCCGGAGA
>QLIP01064846.1_pt1 | contig 16062 bp, 15 predicted proteins | sample 1769771 | NCBI WGS metagenome assembly QLIP01 (sample SAMN09428762, study PRJNA476227) | Gut metagenome, whole genome shotgun sequencing project. | isolation source: cecum | host: Rhizomys sinensis | place: China: Jinsha town of Minqing, Fujian Province | collected 2013-09-23
GTGCCTTTTGCGAATTGATGGTGTCACCCTCCATCAAAATTTCGGCATCCGGAATATTATGAGTTTGCTGAAACCGGAGTAGGTACTTTTTTACGAGTACCCGATAGAGCGAACGGTCAATTGCCGATTCGGTGTATAGGTTGCGCTTTATCCCCGATAGAATGTCGGCGATGGCCTTACGTGTATCTTTGGGAGCTGAGATGAGGTCGGCACCGGCAAGAACGGCCTGCTCGGCACCAATACCCCGCGCCCCTTTCATATTGAGCGCATCGGTGATGATGATACCTTTGAACCCGAGATCGTTGCGAAGCAAGTCGGTAATTACAGTAGGTGACACCGCAGCCGGGAGCGACTTGGGGTCGATTGCGGGGAATGCAAGGTGCCCGACCATTACAGCCGATAAGCCGGCATCGATATATTTCCGGAATGGATAGAGATGTATGCTGTCTATATAATGAAGCGATTGCTCAATTTCCAACTGCTTTAGATGAGAATCCCCATCGGCAGCTCCGTGACCCGGGAAGTGCTTGGCTACACTGACAACCCCTGCGCTTTCAAGTCCGCGGGCGTACGCCACAGCCAGCGTGGCTACCCGTTTGGGGTCAGTGCCGAGTGAACGTATACCCATCACGCTGTTTCGTGCAGCCACGTCTAGCACAGGTCCGAGCACCATGTTTATCCCAAGTAAGTGTGCTTCGCGCCCCACTTCACGACCATAGTCAAACATCAACTGCGGTGTAGCATCGGCTGAAATATCGGCATTCAGTGGAAAGTCGGGAGCATTTTTAAGTCGCATTGCCAACCCGAATTCTGCATCTATCGCAATAAATGGAGGGGTATGGCTCCAGGCGTGCAGTGAGTCGGAGATAATCTTTGCCGATTCCAGGTCACCTTTTAGAAGGATAATACCTCCGACCCCCATATCGGCATATTCGCGCAATTTAGCCATAGTCCACGCGTCATGGCTGGCATATATTGCGGGCATAAGCATCTGTGCCCCCTTCATTGCTACATCCATACCGGCAATTGCCGAGTCGGCAAGCGCCTCGGCTCGTTGCATGGCATGTAATATGGAGTCACGGGTGAAGGGATCATGAGATCCCTCCACCCGTGCAGTATCTACCTTCTCGGCCGCAACTTTTTGATTCAGATATGAGCGAATCCGCCCGCATCCGCCAACGCAAATCAGCATCCAAGCTGCAACGCACAGAGTGGTAAGGAGTCTCATTCTGAATTAATTATTAATTCCTAATTATAATATACGATACATTCTCCGAGTACTCGAATAGAAATCCTTGTTAGTTTGAAAATTGAAAAGATTATTGTGATAAAACTTTATCGCTGACAGATTATTTAAGGCATCTACAGTTATAAATTGGCATCCAGCTTTCTTATAGTCTGCAAATGTCTGAGCGACAAAATCAATAATCATTGTGCCAATACTCCTATTTTGATACTTTCTTGAAATGCCTAAATGTCCTATGTTGATAGCTGGATAAGAAGATTGGTTATTTAGAAACTCAACAGTGTCAAGGTGAGTTTCATATTTTAAATCGTCAATGAAATCCTCTTTTTCACATAATCCAGTTAGCATCAATGCGTCATTCATAAGTGTAAAAATCCCAATTAATTCTCCTGATGCTAAAACCAGACAATATGCTGAGAGATAATGATGCTCAACGCAATTATATATTTCATAATGAAAAAAGTCGTCAAGCTCATCAACACCACATGAAAAATTGGCTAACATCTCTCTGTCAGTTTCGGATATAAGCCGTACTTTAAAATCAGTATCCGAGTATCGGGTTTTTTCCTCCACAATTAGAAATTATTCGTTTTGCATTTGCTTTAGCCTGGGCTTTGCGTCTATCTAAAGTAATTTTTTCCTCTTCGGTAAAGTTGCCTGACAGGTGCTTACTCAAATTCTGTCGGAAACGATTTATATCGTCTTGACTCATAGGAGGATTCTGTATTGAACGTATCATAGTTGCAGTTTTAGACAAAATTAATTGTTTTTGTAATTAAATACAAGAAATTCAGTATATAATTAACAAATCTACCTAAAAATGGGTGTTAGCGTGGGGAGACTTTTTCGATGAACCGCTTGGCGGTGTCCGGGTTTATGGGGAACCCTTTGGCTGTGAGGTTGCGGATGTAGCTGATAATCGGACGAGACAACTCTTCCTTGTCCATCCACAGCATCTTGTGGTTGGCCATAGTGACAAGGTCGTCGTTCCCTTGTGCTACGTAGTCGATGGTTGCTACGGTATAAGTTTTTGCCGGGTCCATCTTCTTCCCATTAATATAAACGTCGAGAACACCACCTTTGCCGTCGGTGAGAACTCGCAGATTGCCGCTGATTGATTCGCCACCCTTTTCTGCTGCCACTTTCAGTGCATCAATTATATCCTGACCTTTAAGCTGTATTATCACCAGACGGTTCGAGAAGGGGTACGTAGAAAGCATCTGACCTTCGGTTACGGGACCTTTCTTCATGTTTTGGCGTATTCCACCCACATTCATGAACGACATGTCGATGTTGGGGAAATTATGTCCGCTTTTCTGTAAAGAATCAGCTACGGCCTGAGCCATCTCCATTCCCATGTCAGCTGTGAAGTTGGCGTATGCACCGTTACGATCGCTGTTTGTCAAGTCAATTAGCGAATACCCGATAACTTTTTTGTTAACAGAATCCACCTTTGTCTTGTATGGCTCTATGAAGGCTATCATCTGCTTGTCATACTTGTCGGCCGAGAAACGGTCTGTAACCGGGATATACTTATATTCATAGTCATGATCCTTAAGGTCGTCAAGGTCAATCTTTATGTACCCGATGTTGGCACCGTTCTTGCCACTCTGGGTTACAAGCACCGGTCGACCGTTGGCATTGTCAACCCAGTAGTCAAGGCTCCCTTTCTGACCGGGGTTTACAAATGTATGCGAATGTCCACCGACAATGATGTCGATATCTTTGCTCTGTTTAGCCAGTTCAAGGTCCGATGCCTTACCGGGGGTGGCGGAGTAGCCGATGTGCGTTACCGCCACAACGAGGTCGCACCCCTTTTTATTTTTAAGAAACTCGGCAGTCTTGTTTGCGGTTGCGATTGCATCGGCATATTTCATCCCAGCATAGTTCTCCTTAATGATAAGTGACTCGGGGTTTATGTTAATGCCGAAAAAACCGATTTTTTTGCTACCGATTTTTTTAATCATATATGGGTCAAAGAGCCCTTGTGCAGGTGTCCCCTTAAAGTCGTAGTTGGCCGAGAGACGTTTCCCTTTCACATTTTTCCAGTGGGCGGCGAGTTCGTCGAGACCGTTATCAAATTCGTGATTGCCGAGCAGACGGATGTCGTAACCCATCATGTTCATGAGGGGGTACTCGACGTCTCCGCGAAAATATTTGAAGTATAGAGAACCCTGCACAAAGTCACCAGCATCGATAAGAACAACATTCTTTTCGGCAGCACGTACCGAGTCTACGATTGCTTTACGCAGCAGGATTCCACCGCGTCCCGCTGGGTCGGTGTCAATGTTTGAGTGGGTATCGTTGGTGGTGAGGAGCACCAGGTCGTCGGCTTTAGAATCGAAAGCCGGTGCAAGGATGGCTGCAGCGCATGCCGCAAATGCTATGAGTTTGTTTTTCATATTCTTGTTTTAAAAACAACACAACCTCCCCGCATTGTCAGCAGCAGGAAGGTTGTGAATATATTTTGTCATTAGTCTTCAATCAGAACCTCACCGGTCATTTCCGCCGGGATGGGGAGCTCCATGAGCTTGAGCAGCGAGGGAGCCACGTCTGCCAGACGACCGTTCTTAACCTTGGCATCCTTGTTGCTACCGATGTAGATGAACGGAACGGGGTTGAGAGAGTGGGCAGTGTTGGGGGTGCCGTCTTCATTGAGGGCGCGGTCTGCATTACCATGGTCGGCAATGATGATAGTTTCATACCCGTGAGCCTTTGCAGCCTCAACCACCTTCTCAACGCAGTTGTCGATTGTAGTAATCGCCTTCTCGATGGCAGGGTAGATACCGGTGTGACCCACCATGTCGCCGTTGGCAAAGTTGACTACGATGAAGTCGAACTTTTCGCTGTCAATCTGCTCAACAAGCTTTTCGGTCACTTCGGGTGCGCTCATCTCGGGCTGAAGGTCGTAAGTAGCAACCTTGGGCGAGGGGACGAGGATGCGCTCTTCACCTTCGTAGGGCATTTCGCGACCACCGTTGAAGAAGAATGTTACGTGAGCGTATTTTTCAGTTTCAGCGATGTGGAGCTGCTTCTTTTCGAGTTTTGAGAGGTATTCACCCAGAGTCTGGTTAACATCGCTCTTGGTGAACAGAATCTTAACACCCTTGAAAGAATCATCGTAGGGGGTCATGCAGAAGTACTGCAGGTCCTTGATGGGGCTCATGCCGTCCTCGGGACGCTGTGTAAGCACAACAGTAAGCTCCTTTGCGCGGTCATTGCGGTAGTTGAAGAAGATAACCACGTGTCCGGCACCGATACGACCGTCAACCTGGTCGTTGACGATAGGCTTGATGAACTCGTCGGTAACACCGTCGGCATACGATTCCTCGACAGCAGCGATAATGTTGTCGGTCTGCTTACCCTCGCCGTAAACGAGCATGTTGTAAGCTTCTTTAATACGCTCCCAGCGGTTGTCGCGGTCCATGGCATAGTAGCGTCCTACTGCACTTGCGATAGTCCCTGCACTCTGCTTGCAGTGAGCTTCGATGTCAGCAAGGAATCCGGCACCGCTCTTGGGGTCGGTGTCGCGACCATCCATAAATGCGTGGATAAACACCTTGTCAAGTTCATAGCTCTTGGCTGTGTCGCAAAGAGCATAGAGATGGTTGAGTGAAGAGTGTACGCCACCGGCCGATGCGAGACCCATGAAGTGGATAGGTACATTGTGCTCTTTGGCATAAGAGAATGCAGCCTTGATTTCGGGGTTCTCGGCAAATGAGCCATCGGCAATTGCACGGTTAATCTTTACGAGGTCCTGATATACAACGCGACCGGCACCGATGTTGAGGTGACCCACCTCAGAGTTTCCCATCTGACCGTCGGGCAAACCAACATTCTCACCGCTTGCTTCAAGCTGTGAGTGCGGGTAGTTGGCCATAAGAGAGTCAATGTAGGGGGTGGGGGTGTTGAAGATGGCATCGTCTTGCTTGTGGTCGCCGAGGCCGTATCCGTCGAGGATGATCAGGAGTGATTTCTTAGACATATCTGTATAATTTGGGGGCAAGGGGATGGGTAATTTTTAATGCGGTAGTAGTCCGCAGGGCTCCCCCTCGCCATATTTTTCTTTATAACACAAAATTAGCAAATAATTCTCAATAAAACAACCCGCCTTTGCGGGGCGGGTTGTGATATTCTCCAAAACAAACTTATTATTTGTTCTTCTTAACAAAACGCTCTTTGATGCGAGCCTTTTTGCCGGTGAGGTTACGGAGGTAGTAGAGTTTCGCGCGGCGAACCTTACCATACTTCATAACTGTGATTGACTCGATGAAGGGAGACTCCATGGGGAAGATACGCTCTACACCTACACCGTCAGAAATCTTGCGAACGGTGAAGCGCTTTTTGTCACCCTGACCAGCGATCTTGATAACAACACCGCGATACTGCTGGATACGTTCCTTGTTACCTTCCTTGATACGGTAAGCAACCTGGATGGTGTCACCGGGGCCGAATGCGTCAAATTCTTTCTTAGGAGTTGCAAATGCCTCCTCTGCAATTTTAATTAAATCCATTGTTTTGTATGAGTTTTTGATTTCTTTGCAATGTAATAAGCATCTATCACCGGGCGCGGGGGACAACCCCTTGGGTCGCTTTCGCAAGCGTTGCCGTATCCCGTCTTATCAGAGATTGCAAAACTGAGTGCAAAATTACAACTTATTTTTCAATTATGAAAGTTTTTTGTTAAATTCGCTCTGAATATTCGGTGTTTATCTCTGAAATCTGCTTGCCGAACCCTCTGTCAAGGTGTATCGGTATATAATCTGACATATTAAATGCATAATTACAAGACTTTAAATATTCGTGGTGAGCTTTATTCGCTCCGGTCACCCAAGGTGATGGGTATTCTTAATGTTACCCCCGATAGTTTTTTTGCAGGCAGCCGTGCCGCCGCTGAGGAAGATATATGTCGTCGTGCCCTTTTAATGAAGGAGAATGGTGCCGATATCATTGATATTGGGGGGTACTCTTCTCGTCCCGGAGCTGATGAGGTGCCGGTGGAGGAGGAGAGACGTCGAGTGGCGCTGGGGGTAGAATGTGTGCGCAGGGTATGGCCCGATGCCATAATATCTATCGATACCTTCCGCGCTGAGGTGGCAAGATATGCTGTGGCTGAATGCGGAGCTGATATTATCAATGACATAAGCGGTGGAGATTTGGATAAGGATATGTTCCAAACAGTAGCCGACCTCAAGGTTCCATACATATTGATGCACATGAGGGGGAATCCGCAGAATATGCAGACGCTGACTGATTATGGGGATGTTACGGCAGATGTCGTCAAGGATCTCTCATTCAAGATTGCCGCGCTGCGTCAACTGGGGGTTGCAGATGTCATTGTGGATCCAGGCTTCGGATTTGCCAAAACCCTTGAACAGAACTTCGAACTCATGGAGAATCTTGAAGCGTTTCATTCGCTCAATGCCCCTGTTTTGGTTGGGATATCGCGCAAGAGCATGGTGACGCGTACGCTTGGTGTTACACCCGCCGAAGCACTCAACGGTACTACGGTGCTCAATACAATTGCTTTGATGAAGGGGGCAGATATTCTACGCGTCCATGATGTCAGGGAGTGCGCCGAGGCTGTCAAACTCGTGTCGGCACTCCACGGGGATAAATAAACATGCAGTATAATTTCTAATTGATTAAATAAAGATGCCTTTCTTCGGAATAAAGGATGTAGTGGATATTCTTATAGTGGCACTGCTGCTGTTCTATCTCTACCGGCTTATGAAAAACAGTGGTACACTGTCGCTGTTCTATGGTGTGCTCGCATTTATAGTTATCTGGGTTATCGCGTTTGAGGTGTTCGATATGCGGCTCACGGGTACCATCCTCGATAAGTTTATGAGTATCGGGGTCATTGTGCTTGTAATATTGTTTCAGGATCAGATAAAGCGGTTTCTTATCGAAATTGGTAGTCGCGGACGTCTGTCGGTGTTTAAAAAGCTGTTTCGACATGATCAGGTTGAGGATGAAGCATTTCATTCTCAGGTTATTAATGTGGTTTATGCCTGCATGTCGATGTCCAAGTCCAAGACAGGTGCTTTGATTGTGTTTCAACGTAAGGTTCCTCTCGGGGAGTTTGAAAAAACCGGAGATATTATTGATGCCGACCTCAACATGCGACTTATCGAAAATATATTTTTTAAAAATTCGCCGCTGCATGACGGTGCAATGATAGTGGCCGGACGTCGCATCAAGTCAGTAGGGTGTATCCTCCCTGTGAGTCATGATATGAATATTCCCAAAAACTTGGGATTGCGTCACCGTGCCGCTTTGGGTATGAGTCAGGTTACCGATGCCGTCTGCGTCATAGTCAGCGAAGAAACCGGTCATATTTCTGTAGCTCGCGATGGTGCGCTGATGACTCGTGTTAGTGCCACCGACCTTGAAAACATCATCTCAGACTGTCTTTAATAGATTAGCCTCTGTGAAGCTATAAAAAATGCGGGGAAAGACGATTGCCGTCCTTCTCCGCATTTTTTTTGTATAAATTTTTCTTGGTTGCAAAAAGCTACTTGACTTTTAGAATGGCACGTCTGCATCTCCGGGTCCAGGCATTATATTGGGCATTGGTGATGAACCTGCCGGGGAGGGGGCGAAGTTAAACCCTCCCGACGATGCGCCAAACCCTCCGGATGATGCACCAAATCCGGCTGGCGATGAGTCGGAGTTCATGCGCGATTCAAAGTGTTGTGTGCCACCTCCAGAGTTGTCGCCAAACGAGTCCTGTACAATCTGATAGCTGTCCTCCCAGTTGTCAAATCTGGCATATTTGGATACGAAGCGTAGCTTGACATCCCCAACGGCACCGCTTCGGTGCTTGGCAATAATTAGCTCGGCAAGCCCTTTGATGTTGTTGCCGTCGCCATCTTCCGAGCTTTTGGTGTAGTACTCTGGGCGGTGGATAAAGCACACCATATCGGCATCCTGTTCGATGGCTCCCGATTCGCGAAGGTCCGAGAGTTGCGGTCGTTTATCCTCGCGTGTTTCGGTACTTCGGTTTAGCTGTGAAAGGGCGATAATCGGTATGTTAAGTTCTTTGGCAAGAGCTTTAAGTGAACGTGAAATTGTAGATACCTCCTGCTCTCGAGAGCCGAGCTTCATCCCGGTGGCGGTCATAAGCTGAAGGTAGTCAATCATAATCATCTTTACACCATGTTCGCGCACCAGTCGACGGGCTTTGGTTCGTAGCTCGGTAATGGATAGACCCGGTGTTTCGTCAAGATAGAGGGGGGCGCTGTACACGGCGCGAAGTCGCTCGTTTAGGCGGTCCCACTCTTCGTCGCTGAGGTTACCGCTCTTGATTTGCTCACCGTTCAGCTCAGCCACGTTCGATATGATACGTTTTACAAGCTGAACATTTGCCATTTCAAGCGAGAATATTGCAATCGGGATGCTATAGTCCACAGCCATGTTTTTAGCCATCGAGAGCACAAACGCGGTTTTACCCATGGCCGGACGGGCCGCGATGATGATAAGGTCGGAGTTCTGCCAGCCGGAAGTCATCTTGTCAAGTCCGGTGTAACCGGTCTGCAGACCCGAAAGACCGCTCTTGGTGTTGGCAGCTGCCTGAATCTGTTCGATGGCAAGCGACAGCACCGGGTCAATCTGTGTAACTTCGCGCTTCATGTGGGTCTGTGAAATCTCAAACAGCTGACCCTCGGCGGCCTGCAGCAGGTCGTCGACATCGTTGCTCTCGTCAAAGGCATCGGTTTCAATCTTCGAAGCGAACGAAATGAGACGTCGTGCCAGATATTTCTGAGCCACAATTTTGGCGTGATACTCAATGTGAGCTGCCGAATACACCTTTGAGGTGAGCTCGGCAATGTGAGCCGGACCACCTACATTCTCGAGTTCCCCGTTCTTGCGGAGTTGCTCGATAACGGTCATCATATCGATGGGACGCTGATTGAAACCCAACGTACTGATGGCATCATATATCTTTGCGTTGACGGGATCATAGAATGCATCGGGAGTAAGGATGTCGCTAACATTCATGTAGGCATCCTTTTCGAGCATCAAAGCACCGATAATCACATTTTCCAATTCGACATCACGCGGTGGTAGCTTTCCGCTCGGATCCCGGTGGATTGGTTCTACTGTCGGTTTCTTTTTATAATTCTGTCCGTTTCTCATTCCGCAAAGTTTTTAAGATTGCAAAGGTAACAATAAAATTTAGATTGCAGATGTGCTCCAATCTCAAAATTTTGTTTATATAGCGGCGAAATTTATAAGGGGTAGAGGCTTAGGGCGGCGAGGAACCAGATGGCTAAGCCGAGCATTAGCTTTGCGGTGGATGCAAGTACGCCGTTGAGGGCTTTCCCGTTTAAGCGCGTTAGCTTCAGCCAGTTCATATAGTGTAGGTTGGCATAGAGCAACGGTCCAGCAAGCCATATCAGCGGGGCGGTTGCCGATGCCAATAGTGCCAATAACGCTGCCGCTATTATCCCAGATGTGAGATAAACATATGAGATGGCTTTGCGACCAAAGATTGTTGCCGTGGTGTGCTTACCGACGCTACGGTCGTCGTCATAGTCGCGGTAGTTGTTTACAATCAGCACATTAATCCCCATCAGTCCGATAGCAATTCCGGCAATGAGAGTGAAACCGAATATTGTCCAGTCGGGGACCTGTACGTAGGTGGTAAACATCACCGGCACGATGCCGTAAAAAAGTAATACCGCTATGTCGCCGAGTCCGTGGCGAGACAGGGGGTAAGGACCAGTGGAATAGGCAAGTGCAAATATTGCAATTCCCAACCCTACGAATATCAGTTGCCATCCACCCCATAAAATAAGTGTGCTCCCTACGATGCAGGCGACAGCCAAGAGTCCGAACGTGGCATTGCGCATGGCTTTGGGTGTTATATCACCCTCGGTTACTCCACGTTTGAAACCCTCTCTCCCTTTTTTGTCAATTCCGCTTTTGAAGTCGAAGTATTCATTTGCAAAGTTTGATACCACCTGAGCCATAACTGCAAAGAGTAGGCATATCAGAAAGGGTAGAGGTCTGAACGAATGGTAGAAAGCCGCGCAGGCACCACCTGCCAGTACTCCAGAAATCGAGACGGGGAGCGTGCGCAGTCGCATGGCTTCAATCCATGCTTTGATATTGATTTTGCTCATCTGCAAATAATTGGTTTCTAACGTCGTGGTTTTTACTAATGCATAGATTTTTACCGTCGTAGTTTTTCTAATGCATTGTTATTTTTACCGTCGTAGTTTGCGGAAAAAAGACTGCATAATCTCGCGGCAGTCATCCTCAAGCACTCCGCTTACAACCTCGGTCTTGGGGTGCAGTGGAGACCTGTCGGGGGAAAAAACAGATTGGTACCCCCGTTTTGTGTCGGGAGCACCATATACTATTCGTCCAATCTGACTCCATCCCAGGGCACCGGCACACATCGGGCATGGCTCTACTGTTACATAGAGTGTACAGTCAGGCAGGTATTTCCCACCTAAGTACTCGGCAGCAGAGGTTATGGCCTGCATCTCGGCATGTGCCGTGACATCGTGCAGGGCTTCGGTGCGGTTGTGAGCGCGGGCTATTACTTTACCGTTAACTACAATCACAGCTCCGATGGGAATCTCCCCCTCGGCGTAAGCCTCTTCTGCTTCGAGCAGAGCGAGGCGCATATAGTCTTCGTCGCTACGTCTCATACTTGCTCGGATTGTGCTGAAATTAACTGCGCGATTTCGGTCATAAGCCATCTCGGGGTGGAGGTTGCACCGCATATCCCCACACTTTGCGCCCCTTTAAGCAGAGTCATGTCAAGGTCTTGCGGTTCGCTTACCATGTAGGTTCTTGGATTTACCTTTAGACACTCCTGGAAAAGCACCTTGCCGTTTGAACTCTTTTTCCCGCTTACGAATACCACTGCGTCGTGGGCTGCCGCAAAGTCGCGAATCTTGTCAAGGCGGTTTGAAACCTGACGGCATATTGTGTCAAAGTATTCAAACTTGCCGGTCGTCTTCCGTTTTTTGATTTCGGCAACCACGTTGCGGAATCCGTCGAGCGACTTTGTGGTTTGAGCATACAGGAGTATATCTCGACTCATATCTATAGAGTCGAGATCGTCTACGCTCTGTATTACTATTGCCTCACCGTTGGTTTGACCCACAAGTCCATTGACCTCGGCATGCCCCTCCTTGCCGTAGATGACAATGAGAGGAGCACAGCTTATTTCACCTTTTTCAAGCATACACTTGCTTTCGGTATATGCCTTTTTGATGCGGCGCTGCAATTGCAACACTACCGGGCATGTAGCATCAACAAGGGTAATATTGTTGGCTTTGGCAGTGGCGTATGTGCTTGGCGGTTCGCCGTGTGCACGGAGCAGGACAGTCGCATTCTTTAGCGAAGCTAAGTCTTCGTGGGTTATAGTGTTGAGACCGCGTTTGCGGAGACGCTCCACTTCCGAGGCATTGTGCACAATGTCACCCAGACAGTGGAGGCTCTGTTCGCGGTCAAGCTCGGCTTCTGCCTTTTCGATGGCGGTTACCACCCCGAAGCAGAACCCTGAGTTGCTGTCTATTTCTATCTTCAATTTATTGCTAATTTATTGCACTTTAAGTCTTTTGTGAGATTATCCCTTGTTCGCAATATCTGCGTAGAGATTGAGTAGCCACTCCATCTGCTGGGGGATGGTAAGGTTGTCGTTATCAAGGATGTGTGCGTCGTCGGCTTTGCGAAGTGGCGACTCTTTGCGTGTGGTGTCAATGCGGTCGCGCTCCTTGATATTTTCAAGCACTTCCTCAAAGTTTACCGCATCCCCCTTCTGCTGCAGTTCAAGGACACGGCGTTTGGCACGGACCTCGGGCGATGCGTCGACAAATACCTTCATTTCGGCGTCGGGGAATACGGTAGTGCCGATGTCGCGACCATCCATTACAATCCCTTTTTCGCGACCCATCTGCTGTTGGATAGCGGTGAGTGCATGACGCACCTCGGGGATGGCTGAAACGGGCGAAACCAGGTTGCTGACCTGCATACCGCGGATTTCGGATTCAACATCCCTGCCGTTGAGCAGAGTGTGCTGACGCCCATCCTCCTGAGCGGGGGAGAAGGATATTTTTATGTTGGGCAACTCGGCAATGAGCCGTGCAGTGTCAATGCTGCCGTCGCTGTTTACCATACCGTTTTCGATGGCAAAAAGGGTCGCGGCACGATACATGGCACCTGAGTCTACATAAATATACCCTATTCGTTTGGCGAGATCACGAGCCATGGTGGATTTGCCCGAAGAGGAAAACCCGTCGATGGCGATTGTTATTTTATTTTGATTCATCTTTTTTCTTTCTTGAAGTACATTTACGCTTTGCTACCGGTTTTACTTCGGTCGCAGAGCTATCAACAGTTTTCTTTGTAGCTGTTTTCTTTGTAGCTGCTTTCTTAGTCGCAGTGGCTTTTGTCGCGGTTTTCTCTGCTGTTGAGTTACCCTTGGAGGTTTTGGGAGACTCTTTAACCGCACGGAGCACCATTGCAGTGCGCGCCGGGATATAGAGCTTAAGCCATCCTTTCCCCGCCGGGGAGTAAAGTGGGTCGGGGAGGGTAAAGTGATGCACCGACGAGTCGATGTTGCCATACCCGCCAAACTGCTCGGCATCGGTATTGAGTATCACCTCATACTCACCTGCAGGGGCCAGGAATCCATAATCGGAGAACGATTTTACCGGATTCCAGTTGAACACAAAGATAAGGTCGCCGCGGCGGAATGCCATTATCTGGTCATCATCCTTTTCCCAGAGCTTCTCAAAGGGGAGCGCCTGGAAGTTATGCTGGCTGGCTACGGTTTCGACCATAGCATTGTCAAATGCGTTCAGGAACCGGTACTTGAGGTCTTCTCGGTCGGCAAGGTCCCACTGGCGACGGGCATATTTATGACTCCAACCGTTACCCTGACGGGGGAAGTCAATCCATTCCGGATGACCAAATTCGTTACCCATAAAGTTGAGGTATCCACCGTTGATGGACGCAATGGTAACGAGACGTATCATTTTATGTAGAGCCATACCGCGGTCCACCACCTGATTGTTGTCGCCCACCATCATGTGCCAGTACATCTCTTTGTCGATAAGACGGAAGATAATTGTCTTGTCCCCGACGAGTGCCTGGTCGTGGCTTTCGCAATACGATATTGTCTTTTCATCTTCGCGACGGTTGGTAATCTCCCACATTATAGAGGTGGGATGCCAGTCTTCATCCTTTTTCTCCTTGATCATCTTGATCCAGTAGTCGGGGAGACCCATTGCCATGCGGTAGTCGAATCCGATACCTCCATCCTCAAATTTTATTGCCAGCCCAGGCATACCGCTCATCTCCTCGGCAATCGTTATTGCGTTGGGGTTGAGCTGGTGGATAAGGATGTTGGCAAGTGTGAGATAGGTAATGGCATTCGTATCCTGATTTCCGTCGTAGTAATCCGCATACCCACCGAATGCCTGCCCTAGTCCATGGTTATAATATAGCATAGAGGTCACCCCGTCAAAACGGAAACCGTCAAAACGGTACTCTTCCATCCAAAATTTACAGTTGGAAAGGAGGAAGTGGAGCACATGGTTTTTGCCGTAGTCAAAGCAGAGTGAATCCCATGCCGGATGCTCGCGGCGTCCGTCGCCATAGAAGTAAAGGTCGTATGATCCGTCAATGCGACCAATACCTTCCGATTCATTTTTTACTGCATGGGAGTGCACTATATCCATAATTACAGCTATCCCGAGTGAGTGTGCATCGTCAATGAGGTGCTTAAGCTCGTCGGGGGTGCCAAATCTGGATGAGGCGGCAAAGAAGTTGCTGACATGGTACCCAAACGAACCGTAGTAGGGGTGTTCTTGAATAGCCATAATCTGGATGGCATTGTAACCGTCGGCAGCAATGCGCGGCAGAATTTTGGTGCGGAACTCCTCGTAACTCCCTACTTTCTCCTCCTGCTGAGCCATACCGATATGACATTCATAAATCAGCAGCGGACGGGTGTCGGGTTTGAAGTCGTTGACTTTAAACTGATAGGCGGTTGTTGGTTCGTAAACTTCAGCTGAAAAAATCTTGGTAACAGGGTCCTGAACCACACGACGAGCGTAAGTAGGGATACGTTCGCCGCTACCCCCGTTCCAGCGTACGAGCATCTTGTATAGATCTCCGTGTCGGATAAGGTTTGCGGGTATGTGCGCCTCCCAAACTCCACCTCCTATGTTTTTGAGACGGAATCGAGCATCTTCACCCCACCCGTTGAATGTGCCCACAAGCATAATGTCGGTTGCATTGGGTGCATATTCGCGGAACACCCATCCGTCGGCATCGCGGTGGAGTCCGAAGTATTTATGGGCATTGGCAAACTCGCTTAGAGAGCCTTGGCAGTCGGCTGTGAGTTCGTCAAGTTTATGTTTGGCGTCAAGATGTCGCCCTTCGATTGCCTCCTCAAAAGGTTCAAGCCAAAGGTCGTTACGCAATAATTCAAGCTTCTGTTTTTTCATACTATTACCTATCTTACTATTTTTCCTAACTGTAACGTTTTAAATTGCAACGATTTTTATAATGTCGGCAACTGCCGGCGGACACTTATAATACTTAAAGTGCCTGTGTTTACACCTGAGCCAGGCGGGCAAGATATTTGCCGAGAATGTCAAATTCGAGGTTCACTTTTGTACCCTCCTCTATGCGGCAGAAGTTGGTGTGGTCGTGAGTGTAGGGGATTATGCACACCTTGAAGCTGTTGTCCGTAGGGTTGCACACTGTGAGCGATACGCCGTTGACGGTCACCGAACCCTTATCAACGGTTATGTAACCGCGTTTTGCCAGTTCACGGGTTGTTTCATATTCAAATGTGTATTCCCAGCTGCCATCCTGCGGCTCAACCGATACGCAACGTGCCGTCTGATCCACATGCCCCTGCACAATGTGGCCGTCAAGGCGACCATCCATTTTCATGCTTCTCTCCAGATTGACAAGGTCGCCGACCTTGAGGTCACCAAGGTTGGAACGGTCCAGGGTCTCTTGAATTGCAGTTACGGTATAAGTGCCGTCTCCTGGAAGTGCCACCACAGTAAGGCACACTCCGTTGTGGGCCACACTCTGGTCGATGGTTAATTCGTCGGCAAACGAACATCTCATGGTGAGGTGCAGATTGGTTCCTTCTCTTTTGAGTGCCACTACTTCAGCGGCTTCTTCTACTATACCGGAAAACATATTTATTGATGATTGTCAAAAATTTAAGAAATGTTTAGTCCCGACTGCATTCACCGAGGTCGAAGTGTTGAGTCCAAAGATTCAAACAATGACAAATGCTGTCGTTCAATCTGCAAATATAATTCATGTGAAGGGAAATACAATAAAAAATTCAATTTTTTTACCAACTATTGCACTTATTGTGCTGTTAGATTGATAACCCTGTTTATTGATATTATCGGTCGGCTTGTGTGAGCTACTTTAGATAATTGAGTTTTATCAAAGAATATTGCTTTGTTTTATTATGTTTATGAATTCAGTGAATAAAATCTGTTTATGTGCCGCATTTATGATTCCGGCTTTTCCTGCTTTGTGTCAGTCGGTACCTGCCGACACATTGCATGTCACGCCGCAAATGCTTCAGAGGATTAACGGCACAAGTGAGTTGGAACGGTTTGACATACCTTATCAGTCGGTAGTGTTTGTTCCTAAAGGTGAGTGGATTACCGGTGTGTCTGTTTCCTATTCTCAACAGAATGCAAGCGATTATGAATTTCTGTTTCTGGATAACATAAAGGGGGAAACTTACGATTTTAAAGTCTCTCCCATGGTGGGGTATGCTGTGACAGATGATATGGTGGTAGGGG
>QLIP01004824.1_pt1 | contig 16043 bp, 12 predicted proteins | sample 1769771 | NCBI WGS metagenome assembly QLIP01 (sample SAMN09428762, study PRJNA476227) | Gut metagenome, whole genome shotgun sequencing project. | isolation source: cecum | host: Rhizomys sinensis | place: China: Jinsha town of Minqing, Fujian Province | collected 2013-09-23
GTATCCGGCAGCAATGAGGTCGTACAGCAGATTTCCGATATCCCATACCGTATCAACAAATCTGCCGTCGGGGTTGATATGTTTAACCGGATTGTTTAGGCAGTAGGTGTACGGGCTTGTGTGGTAATATTTTTCGCAAAGCGGGTCGATGCGGTCCCAACGGGGAATGACCGAGCCGTATTGACGGGCACCATAGTCGAACGTATTGAGACCATGGGCAGTATCAAGCTCCTTGCCGTTACCGTATTCCCGCTTGCCGACGTCCTCCGTTCAGTGCGGACGTAGTTTTCTGCCGAAGGGGTTTGTGCGGCCGCGAGGTTGGTAGGTGCGACGTTAATTGCCGTTAGAATGGCAACTATTATGGTGCTTATGAGAGAGGGTAGTTTCATTTGCGGACTTTTTCACTGTAGATCTTTCCGTTAACATTGATGTAAAGAGTATATACGCCAGTGCGTAATCCATCAAGACGGAATGTGGCGTTATAGTTTTCCCCGGCTGGTTGAGTGAAATGGCGGCTGTCGTATAAAATACCTGTGTTGTCTGCCAAAATCATACTTATGTCGGCTTGTGTGTCGAGTATGTAGTTTACCGATACAACACCGTTTTCGATTTTTATGGTGTAATGCATTATGTCAGGGGGTGTTTGGTCTGAGTTGTCTTTATTGTTTATCGAATTCTGTCGATTAGTAACAGAATTGGCGATCTCAGACATATTCTCGGGTAGGAAACTATATGAATATTTTGAGCTACCGATAGGGTTGAGATTGTGATATGTTGTGCTGACATAGGTTTCAAAAACCGGGAAGTTAACCCCATCGGTGTACCATGCGTAGGATTCCTCAATTACCTGTTTCATTCGAGTGGTATCGAGCTTTTCGAGTCTGGGACCCATGGCTATGGAATATGATTTTATGCGATATACTCTGGTTATATTTCTAATGGTATCGTAGGGTGAAAAAATGAGTTCTCCAGTAGCATCTATAACAACTTTGGCTACCCCTTTTTGCTTGAAAACTCGATTGCCGGAATATACACCGTTCCCTTCAAATTGTGTTTGTATGGAATCGTTAAAAGCCATTCCAGTTTTGAAGAAGCAATAAGGTCGGGTGTATATTGTCTTCCATAGCGGCATTTCTTCCCCAATTTGAAAAGTAGTGTCGCCATGCATTTTAAAATATGCAATGTTGCGGTCGTTGATAATACGTAAACGTCCAGTAGAGTCTGTGTCGCATCTAACCGTATGTGTTGGTCCTGAAAAATCGGTGTCTGTGAAATCCCATACCACATTTTTCCCTTTGCAACCGGCTGAACGGAAGGGGACAGATTGGCGAGGATAGTTGCCGGGTATTAAGGTAGCTGCTATGCTAACTGAATCGAAAGAAATAGAGACGGCAATCAAGGCCATAATTATGCAGAATAGGTTAGATTGTTTCATGGGTTTTGTTTTTTGTTTAGAAAATGCTACTTATTGATTGCATTTTCTATAGATTAAGTGGAATCGTTGTAAAAGTAATCAAATAATCGGTCTTTGCAAAAAAATAATAATCATATTTGCGTAATACCCCTTGTGACATGTGATATTGGTGAGATGGTTGTGATTGAATGGCACATGGGTGTATCAATCTATTATAGCATGCAAGAGAGTGTTGCAGAACTTGCTCAGAATAGCGTGTCATCATAGCGAGCCTGGCACGCTATACTGAGCGAGTTCTGCAACATTCACTTTGTCCCACCTGTCCCACTTGTCCCGGTGTGGGACAACTGGGACAAGTGGGACAAGTGGGACAAGTGGGACAAGTGGGACAGCTGGGACAGTCGAACAGCCTCAAAATATCAAGGTTGAAAGCACAATAATACGGAGGAATTAAATAGTTAATCTTTAGAACGGTCAAATACCCATTAATTTTGTCGTGTAATCAAAATATGAACCATAAATAAGCTACTCAGCCTGTGTATACATAATATACGGGATGGGCGGCTATTATTTACAACCGAGTCAACTTTTATCAGTGTTAGGGCTCTGTATACTGATAATCCCTAAAAAATGTTTACCTTTGCCCCTAGGCGGGGTTTCCTTTCGGCCTACGGCCTCAAGTCAACCCCGCCTAGGGATTAGAATCCCCAGAGTCAACTTCCATCAGGAATAATATTAATCGAGTCAACTTTGCTCAGGGTTAACCTCTCTGAACAGTCAACCACAATCAGGAAAATACAGTCCCGTTGTCCCACTTTGTCCCACTTTGTCCCGTTGTCCCACTGTCCCACTGTCCCGCTGTCCCAGGGCGGGACAAAGTGGGACAGTGGGACAAAGTGGGACAGCGGGACAAAGTGAGACAGCGGGACAAAGTGAGACCGTGGGGTGGGGTAGATAACGGTGATAATTTTGCGGTGTGCGGTTAATTGAGTAATTTTGTAAGCTGGATATGCAGAGATTTATTGAGGCGGTTTAATAACTCCAATGCAGTTTGTACAGCTTTAATGCAGTTTATATCATTTAACTGCAGTTTGAACAATTTCACTGTGTTTAAACAGCCTCAAAATCGGGTTAAGTGTATTTAGCTAAATTAGTTGGCTATGAAGGTATTAAAATCATTGGTATTTATATTCGGCTCTCTTTATGTGGGGGAGTTGATATCTAATTCGCTGTCACTACCGCTGCCAGGGAGTATTGTTGGAATGCTGATATTTGCTCTTTTGCTTAAGGTCGGTGCCTGCAAGGAGGAAGAGGTTGGGGAGACAAGCGACTTTCTGATAAAAAATATGAGTCTTTTCTTTATACCACCTGGTGTAGGGGTAATCTCATATTTCGGGCTTATTAGGGAGCAGTGGCTTCCGATAGTAGCAAGTGCTGTAATCTCGACAATCCTTGTAATATTGTCTACAGCTATAGTATTTCAGATCATTAAAAACAAGAAGAGATGTTAAGCTCACCCTTTTATATATTTCTTACGTTCGGATTATTCTATGGCGCAGTTGCGCTTCAGAAGAAAGTGGGGAGCATACTGCTTAATCCGATTCTGCTGTCAATAGTGGGAATTATAATTGTGATGCTTATTAAAGGTGATAATTATGATACCTATCGGGAGGGTGGTCGATATATTGAGTTTTGGTTGAAGCCGGCAATTGTTGCATTGGGATTGCCTCTCTATCGCCATATGAAAACCATAATGCATCAGGCACTTCCGATTTTCTTTTCTCAGTTAGTAGGAAGCACAGTCGGGATTGTGTCGGTGGTACTCATAGCCAAATGGTTGGGTGCAAGTGATGATATAATCATCTCGCTGGCACCAAAGTCGGTGACAACACCGATAGCAATTGAAATTTCGCAGAAACTGGGAGGGGTTGCGGCTGTGACGTCGACAGTTGTAGTAGCGGTAGGTATCTTTGGGTCGATTGTAGGACTTAAAGTTCTTGAAATGACCGGAAAGTACCATCTTCATGCCAAGGGGATCAGTATCGGCACAGCAGCCCACGGACTGGGGACAGCCCGAATGTTCGCAATAGATGCAGAGATGGGTACATTTTCGACTATAGGGTTGATACTTAACGGTATATTCACTGCATTGCTGACCCCTGTGGTTTTGCAACTGTTAGGGATAGGGGTGTAGAATAAGAGTGCAAACGCCCGTAGAAAATCAGACTCCGTACCCACAATGTTCTTGAGGTTTGGGTGCGGAGTCTGTGTATTTAATCATGCCGCTCTTTACGCGAGGCATCGAGGCGCAGAAGAATAAAGAGTAGGAAGGTGAAACCCCATAGCGAAGACCCTCCGTAACTGAAGAATGGGAGCGGGATGCCGATAACAGGACACAAACCGATTACCATGCCGATATTGATGGTAAGATGGAAAATCAATATCGACAATACGCAGTAAGCATATACGCGGTCGAATGGGGTGCGTTGTCGCTCGGCGATATGAATAAGCCGCAGTATCAGAGTGAGATAGACAATCAGGACTGTTGCTGTGCCTATGAAACCCTCTTCTTCACCGATAGTACAGAAAATGAAGTCGGTGTGCTGTTCGGGCACAAATTTCAGCTTTGTCTGAGTACCATTGAGGAACCCTTTCCCCACGAGCCCACCCGAACCGATAGCAATTTTAGACTGGTTTACGTTGTAACCAGCACCCATCAGGTTCTCTTCTATGCCAAGAAGCACCTTGATGCGCTGTTGCTGGTGAGGCTCGAGGATGCTACCGAATACATAGTTAACCGAGAACAGAAAAGCTACCGACATAGCAGCAAACCCGATGGTGATCAGATATTTCTTGATGGGATGGCGGAGCATTGCCACACCAGTATAGGCAAAGGCGAGAAGTAGAGTGGTTATAAAGTAGGCAGTGCCGTTAATGCTAACTCCACATAGCGCTAATATGGCAACTATGATGCCGGTAGCCACAAATCCGATAATGACATTTCGGGCCACTATTATGTCTTTGCAATACAGGATAAGCATAAGAGCAAAGATGAGCATTATCAGGATAAATACAGTAAATTCACCCACAGGAATATCGAGAATGAGAGGCTCGGCAAATCTAACCGCTACCACAAAGAATGTGACAGCCGCCAGAACCGAGAACAGAACCAAACCACTCATCCCCTCGCGATAGAGCACGAAGATAAGTGAGATGTAGACGAGCGCACTACCCGTTTCGCGCTGAAGTAATATGAGGCAAATGGGGGCAAATATTATCATCAGAGCGCGGAAGTAGTTGCTCATCTTAGCGTTGAGCGTAAAGTTATAGGAGTCAAATAATTTGGCAAGAGCCAGCGCGGTGGCAAACTTACCAAATTCGGCTGGTTGCAGCGACACCGGACCGAAAACAAGCCATGAGTGAGAACCCTTAACGTTTGGGGCTATAAAAATGGTCAGTAACAGTATAAACAGCACCACGCCATATATGGGATAGGCATAAATCTTGTAAATTCGGTAGTCGAGAATCAGAATGGCGGTTCCGATGATGAGCGACAGAACAATCCATAGCAACTGCTTGCCCGAAAATTCGTTGAAGTCAAACAGCGACGCATTGTCATAGTCGTAGCTTGCGGCATAGATTGAGACTGTGCCCATAACCACGAGAATGAGATAGAGGATTATTGTGAACCAATCGAGCGACTTGAATACCGAAGCTCCGGTGTTAGTGTTTCTTAACTCCACTTGTCAATATTGTGTTAGAATTTAACATGCGTTGTTCCATACCTTTATGTGTATCGCTGATTTTGCCGGTGAGGTATTTTTCCATCATCAGGGTGCCGATAGGTACACCGTATGCGGCACCAAATCCGGCATTCTCAACATATACGCATATAGCAATTTTGGGTTTGTCGTAAGGTGCAAATCCGATGAAAGCAGAGTGGTCCTTACCATGCGGATTCTGAGCGGTTCCGGTTTTGCCGGCAACCTCGATACCCGGTATATTAGCAGCACGACAGGTACCACCCAGGACAGCCATTCGCATACCCTGTGCAATCTGGTCGTAGTACTGCCGTTTGATGTGAGGCACCTTTCGCTTCTTATAGATGGGGTCGATAACGCTGTCGGTTATTTCCTTGACAACATGCGGGGGGTAGTAATACCCGCGGTTGGCAATTGTGGCAGCAAGGTTTGCAATCTGCACCGGAGTTGCCATGATTTCACCCTGTCCGATTGAGATGGAAATCACGGAGTTCGCGCTCCAGTTTCTGCCCCGGAACGATTTGCTGTAAAACTCTGAGTTGGGGATAAAGCCGCGGCTTTCACCCGGCAGGTCGACACCAAGACGGTAACCGTACCCCATTTCGACTATATAGTTTTTCCATTTTTCAAACTGTGCCGATGGTTTGGTCCCCTTCTTGTCGATCATGTTTTTGAAACCCCAGCAGAAGTATGCATTGCACGAAGTCTGCAGCGCCGGCTTCAAGGCAATGGGAGATGAATGGCTGTGACAACCCACCCTCAGCTTGTTGACATAGCCGTGGTAGCATGGGTATAGAGTAGAGGGTGTAACAACCCCTTCCTGGAGGAAAATCAAACCCTGAGTCGGTTTGAAGGTAGAGCCCGGGGGGTATGCACCTTGCAGCGCGCGGTCGTAGAGAGGCTTCATCTTGTCCTGTACGAGTTTGGAATAGTTCTTGCCTCGCTCTTTGCCCACGAGCAGAGCCGGATTATAATTGGGAGAGGTGACAAGCGACAGTATCTCACCGGTTTTGGGTTCGATAGCCACGATGGCACCGATTTTGCCGTTCATGAGCTGTTCCCCATATTGCTGCAACTCTATATCAATAGATAGCTTAAGGTTGTGTCCAGCCTTGGGGGATACGTCATGAATACCGTCGTCATACTTACCCTTGATGCGTCCGAGAGCATCTTTCATAAGAATTTCCATACCCTTGTCACCACGCAGAGCGCGTTCGTAGCTCTTCTCGATACCAAGGTCACCGGTATAGTCACCGCGTCGATAATAACGGTCCTTTTCGATGTCGTTGGCCGAAACCTCACGAATGTTGCCCAGGATGTTTGCAGCAACGGGGTAGGCATATTCACGGACTGTGCGCTTCTGCACGAAGAATCCGGGGAAAAGATTAAGCTTTTCCTGGAGTCGGCCGTAGTCGCGGTCCGATAGGTGGGATATCAGTTTCTGCTGTGTATAGGCCGAATACCCGGGGTTTTTGCGAGTATCCTTCATATCGCGCCATTTTTCAAGCAACTCTTCCTTTGTGATGCTTAGAGTGGCGCACAGGGCGGCAGTATCAAATTCCGTAACATCCTTGGGGATAATCATAATGTCGTATGCCGGTTTGTTGAAAACTATCAATTTGCCGGTGCGATCATATACAAGTCCGCGTGTAGGATAAATGATACGTTTAAGAAAGGCGTTGCTATCGGCACTTTCTTTATATTTGTCGTTTCCTATCTGAAGAGAAAATAGTCTGATAAGGTATATTATAACGACGGTTGTAATGAAACCGCCAATGACATATTTTCTTTTCTCAAGAGTATAGTCTTTTCTCACGTAAATATTATGATATACACTTTAATAAATTAATTGTCAGCTATGCTTGGGCGATGCAACGGCATCGATACCGAGCAGTAGAATGGAGGTAAGGAGAGTGCTGGAGGCAATGAGGAGAATCAGTTCCTGAATGTCGGCAAAAGTGAAATATTCAATGACAAACACAAGGATGCAATAGATAAGGCACATTGTGAGCAGATATTTCACGTATGTAAGGAATCCGAGCGAACTAATGGTCGGTTCAATCTCTTTGGTTCGGTCGTCCTTGGTAATGTAAGCAAACAGAGTGGGACGCTTTACCATAGCAAGGAGTGTGCATGAGAGGGCGTTGACACCAGGGGTGTCGGAAAATATATCGATTATCAACCCCACAATAAAACCCCATGTCAGAAGTAATGGAGTACCTGTATTAATGGGTATCGAGATTATGAGATAGATGAATACAAACCCCATTGCAACGTTGAAAAGCATGATGTGGTTACAGATAAAAATCTGAATTGCAATCAGAAGAATCTGAAGAAGTATGTATTTAATAAATTCCTGTCTCATATGTAGTATCGTTCTGAGTCGTTATTTAAATGACTCGATAGTGAGCGGTTTTGAGGGTGTATGCTATAGTAATAAATCAGTAATAAATCAAATCTCCAGGTTTGTCAGGGAGTCGATTTCCTCCTTGTAAATATCTTTTATCACTCTGACAGTGCTGAGCGATTTAAAGTCGGAATTGAGTTTCACCTTGAATGTGAAAAAGCTGTCATCGTTGGTTTTAACCCGGTTGAGAATAGTGCCGATTGAGATCCCTTCGGGGAAAGTGGTCGAATATCCGCTGGTAACGATGGTGTCCCCGATATGGTATTTGGCATGGCGCGGGATTTCAACCAGATATGCAATTGAAGGGTTACCACCCTGCCAGTTGAGCGACCCGACGTAGTGCGAATTTTTAATTTTGACCGAGAAGTTTTGCGTTTCGTTGAGCAGGGATGTCACACGCGACATATGTTGCCCCGTGGCATTAACAATACCAACGATACCGCTCTGGTCCACCACACCCATACCGGGTTCTATACCGTCAAGCTTACCCTTGTCGATAGTGAAAAAGTTTTTGGGGTGATGAGTATTATTGTTGATTACCGACGCAGATACGTAGCCATATCTGTCTTTTGATGGGAGAGGGGGGAGTGAGTCGGAGAGGAGCGCCTGATATTGCGAAATGCGGTTTTTGAGATTTAAAACTTCATTCTGAAGTGCCGCATTGCTTGTCTGCAGGCTCTCGTTGATGCTTTTAAGATGAAAATAACCAGTTACGGAGGATGCACCATCGTAAATGGAGCCCGTTACGGCATTGGCCGATGTGAGGTAAATGAATTGATGGTACCGATTACCGATAGTGAGGAGCACCAATGACAAGATTACATAGATTGCAAAAACAAACCATGTAGCGTAACGGATTATGAAATTTAAAAGGTTTCTCACTGCGGAAAGGGGTAGCTAAGTGTCAGATGTTGGCTGACACGGATTTATAGATAATAAATATTAGAGATTGCCCATCAACTGGGCAATCTCATATATTGTAAAATTATAATTATCGAATCAGGAATGAGAAGCGATTGATGTTTTTCAATGCAACGCCTGTTCCTTTTGCCACTGCCTGTAACGGATCTTCAGCGACCTTAAATTCGATACGAATCTTTTCGGTGAAACGCTTTGCAAGCCCGCGAAGCAGTGCACCACCACCAGCGAGATAGATACCGTTTTTCACGATGTCTGCATACAGTTCGGGGGGAGTCTGTTCAAGAGCGGCAAGAATTGCAGTCTCCATCTTCACAATCGATTTGTCGATGCAGTGAGAGATCTCTTCGTGAGTTACAGGAACCTCCATGGGGAGTGCAGTCATCTTGTTGGGACCGGTAACAACATATGGTTCCGGCGGATTTTCGAGATTGGGGATGGCAGCACCAACTTTAATTTTGATATCTTCTGCCATGCTTGTACCCACCTTGAGATTGTGAACGCGACCCATGTGGTCCTGAATGTCGGCAGTAAGGTCGTTACCGGCAATGCGGATACTCTTGTTGCTGACGATACCTCCAAGCGAGATAACTGCAATCTCGGTGCTACCGCCACCTATGTCAACAATCATGTTCCCTTCAGGAGCTTCAACGTCAAGACCGATACCGAGGGCGGCAGCCATCGGCTCATAGATCATATAGACGTCACGGCCGCCAGCGTGCTCGCTTGAGTCGCGCACCGCACGAATTTCAACTTCAGTAGAACCGGAGGGGATACAAACCACCATTCTCAACGAAGGAGAGAACCATCTGCGCTTGGAGCTGACCATCTTGATCATGCCACGAATCATCTGCTCGGCAGCATTAAAGTCGGCAATAACACCGTCGCGGAGAGGGCGGATGGTACGGATGCCGGGGGGTTCCTTCCCTTCCATCTGACGGGCTTTGGAACCTACGGCAAGAAGTTTGTCGGTTTTGTTTTCAATCGCAACGACACTGGGTTCATTAACCACAATCTTGTCGTTGTGTATGATGATGGAGTTGGCGGTACCCAAGTCCATCGCAATTTCTTGAGTAAATGAAAAAAGTCCCATTTTATCCTATGGATTTTAAACCTGTGCTCATTTGGCTGTAAACCGGCAAGAAGTGTGTCGTAATCGAAAATCCGATAGCGGCACCGACTCTCATTAGGGAGAGTAATCTTCTTGATTTGAGCGAATTGTTATAACATATCATAAGTTTATACCCACAGAAGCGGGTATAAACTTATGAGTTTTCTTTGGCTGAATGAATATTAGTTGAAGAATGTTTCGAGGGCGTAGTCGATATTCTCAATTACATAATTGAGGTCAGAATCGTTAGCGTTGATAGCTGAAGCCTTCTTTGTTACATCCTTGGCATACTGGAAGTACTGGTCTTTGATGTCCTTGCGCTGAGCGGGGGTAGCACCTTCGATTTTGTTCCATTTCTGAGTACCCATCTTGAAAATCTTCTTGGCAGCATTCTTGAGAGTTTCAAAGTCTGCGTCGGGAAGTTCGGCAGCTTTCTTGTAGTCCTCTACAGAAGCGTCGTCATTACCGAGACGGTCCTGAACGTAGCCGCGGAGACCATAGAGTGAAGCCTTGCCGGGGTTGGCAGAAATAAGGTTGTTAAGGATACCTACAGCCTCATCCATCTGGTTCTCCATAACGAGAGAGTTGATGAGGTTGTTGAGGAACAATGGCTGAGCAAGACCGAACTTGGCGTTACCGGCAGTTGCGATTTCCTTGATCTGAGCCTTGGCAAGATCCTGTTTTGTAGAATCCTTCTGAGCCATATACTGCCAGCAAGCGAGTTCGTAAACATAGTTCTGAGCATTGTCAGTGTTATTGAGACGAGCGTGCTTGAAAGCATTAGCAGCAGCCTCGAGGTTTTCACCAGCATAGGCAGAGATACCAGCGTTGAAGAATGCAGTGTTCACAACAGAGTCGGGAGTAGCCTTGATTTCCTTAGTAGCATAAGAAGCAGAGGGGATTTCGCCGTAGATCATGAACGCATCGTAAGCCTCGGGATAATACTTCTTTTCGTTGTAGAAGGTGCCACCGGCATTGAAGAAGTCGTTGAAGTGACCGTTGATTTTAGAAGCGATATCCTTGCTGAACTTAGGTTTAACTTTACCCTTTTCGTCGGGGAGGCTATCAAGCGGAAGAGCCTGTACAAAATATTTGTAACCGTTGACAAGCTGGTTGCTCATTTCTACCTGATTAACGCTGGGATCCTTGGGGTTGATCATCTGCTTTTTGAACGCGTTGTCAAAAGCGTCAAATTCGATTTTACCAGCAGTGAAGAATGTGCGGGGATCCTTTGCAGTCTCCGGATTAGCGATAGCACCCTTGATAAGGTTTCGGGCCTCTGTAACTTTGTCGGGTTTGCCTGCTAATTTTGCGGCCTGGTCTACAGCCTGTTTCTGTGCGCTTGCTCCGCCGACAGCAAGAAGCGCGATGGCTAAGGTAAGAGTCTTTTTCATTTTATGAGGAATGGGTTAATGTTTTGCGTTTCTAAGTTAACGAAATTTTTTTAATTTTTAAGACAATTGTTAATGAAAATAGCTTAATCGGTTAAAATTCAAAAATTAATTGTCGTTATCCTCTTCAGAACCGTCTTCGAAAACCTCTTCGTCGATTTCGTCTTCGATATCATCTTCGACTTCATCGTTGGCTAAAGTATCTTCGATTTCGGTATCCTCAGCATCGTCAACGTAATCTTCTTCATCTATTTCGGCCGCTTCTCGGTTTACACGGTGCTCATTTTTGAGTACCTCGGATTCGCGACGGTCCTGTTCCATTTCATTTTCAACCTCTTCTTCGGGGTCTGAATCTACTTTGCACACTGAGGCGATTGTGTCGCCACGGCGTCCAAGGTCGATAAGCTTGACACCCTGAGTGGCGCGTCCCATGATTCTGATGGAAGCGACGGGCATACGGAGCGTTATACCGCTCTGATTTATAATCATGAGGTCGTTGCTGTCGTCAACGTTCTTGATTGATACGAGTTTGCCGGTCTTGTCGGTTATTGACATTGTCTTGACACCCTTGCCGCCACGGTTTGTGATACGGTAGTCATCAAGCGCCGAACGTTTGCCATAACCGTTTTCGGAAACTACCATTACAGTTTCGTCGGGGTTACCGTTCATTGTAATCATACCTACAATTTCGTCGTCATTGCCACTTAGAGTCATACCCTTCACACCGGTTGAGACACGACCCATTTCGCGGACCTTGCTTTCATGGAAGCGGATGGCGCGGCCATCGCGGTCGGCGAGAATGACCTCGGAGTCACCGTTGGTGAGACGAACCTGGATTACATCATCATCCTCGCGGATTATTATCGCCTTAACACCGTCGGTACGTGGGCGTGAGTAAGCCGCAAGCGAGGTTTTCTTTATCACACCTTTCTTGGTTGCAAAGATTAGATTGTGCGAAGATGTATATTCCGGGTCGTTGAGGTGCTTGACGCGGATAAAGGCATTTACGCGGTCATCCTGCTCGATATTGAGAAGGTTCTGGATAGCGCGACCTTTCGATTGCTTGGTTCCCTCGGGAATCTCATATACCCTGAGCCAATAACATTTACCCTTGGCTGTAAAGAAGAGCATATGGTTGTGGTTGGTAGCGGGGTAGATGTACTCAATGAAATCCTGGTCGCGAGTATCGCTACCCTTGGCACCGATTCCACCACGATTCTGCGCACGGAACTCGGTGAGAGGGGTACGCTTGATGTATCCGAGGTGCGAGATTGTGATAATCATCGGATCGTCGGGATAGAAATCTTCAGCGTTGAAATCGCCCGAGATAAGATTAATCTTGGTCTTGCGTTCGTCGCCATATTTATCGCGGATTTCGATGAGCTCATCCTTGATTACCTGGCGGCACACCTCATCGTTGTTGAGGATATCGTTGAGTCGTGCAATAAGGTTCATCACATCCTCATACTCGTTGCGGAGTTTATCCATTTCGAGACCGGTGAGCTGACGCAGACGCATCTCAACGATGGCTCGAGTCTGAATCTCGTCAAGGTCGAAACGTTCGGCGAGGGTGTTGCGAGCCTCTTCGGTAGTAGAGGAGCCGCGAATAATTTTTATTACCTCGTCGATGTTGTCGACAGCCACCATCAACCCCTTGAGGATATGTGCGCGCTCTTCGGCCTTGCGGAGTTCATAGCGAGTGCGGCGGATTACCACATCATGGCGATGCTCCACAAACGCAGCGAGAATTTCCTTAAGGTTAAGAGTTTTTGGGCGACCATTGACCAGTGCAACGTTGTTGACGCTGAACGAGGTCTGCAGCTGAGTCATCTTGAAGAGCTTGTTGAGCACAACGCGAGCATTGGCATCCTTCTTGATATCGATAACGATATTGATTTTGCCACGGGCTGATGTATCGGAGATGTCGGCAATACCGTCAATCTTCTTTTCGTCCACGAGTTCGGCAATGCTCTTAACCAGATCGCTCTTTACTACACCGTAGGGAATCTCGGAGATAACGATGGCATCGTGGTTGCTGTCAGATTCGATTTCTGTTTTAGCACGAAGAATGATTCGACCCTTACCGGTTTCGAAAGCATCCTTTACACCCTGAATGCCAAGGATTTCACCACCGGTTGGGAAGTCGGGAGCCTGTATATGCTGCATAAGGTCAGCAACTTCGAGCTCGGGATTGTCGATAAGGGCAAGCGAAGCATTCAGAGCCTCAGTAAGGTTGTGTGGGGGCATGTTGGTTGCCATACCCACCGCGATACCCGAAGCGCCGTTAATGAGCAGATTAGGTATGCGAGTTGGGAGTACCGAGGGTTCAAGCAGTGTGTTATCGAAGTTGGGGACGAAATCTACAGTTTCCTTGTCGAGGTCCTGAAGCATTTCTTCACCCATACGTTCGAGTTTCACCTCAGTATAACGCATTGCAGCAGGAGAGTCGCCGTCAATAGAGCCGAAGTTACCTTGTCCAAACACGAGTGGGTAGCGCAGGCTCCAGTCCTGAGCCAGACGCACCATGGTAAGATATATAGAGGAGTCGCCGTGGGGGTGATACTTACCCATCACTTCTCCTACAATTCTTGCTGATTTTTTAGTGTCTCCGGAAAAATTGTTGCCGAGCTCGTTCATACCAAAAAGCACACGTCGGTGCACAGGTTTGAAACCGTCTCTAACATCAGGCAGAGCACGCGACACTATTACCGACATCGAATAGTCGATATAGGCGTTTTCCATTTCCGATACTATATTTATCGGAATAATTTTATCGTCTCCTTGCATTTTATATGTTGAATATCTCAGTATGGAGCAACACATCGGAGCAATCTCAGCATTTATTTTTGCTGAAACTGTTGATTTAGTTGCATATAATGTTGCGAGGTTTAAATAACTACTTTCGCAACAACAAAATTAATAAATTTTATTCAAATCTCAAAATTTAGAGAGCGGCATAGGTCTCCAAAGCCTCCTTGCGTCCAAGGGTAACTTTGTCGGGGTAGTGGGCGTCCGAGTTGATGACTACCGGATGTTTAGCATCTTTTATGGATTTCCACCAGATTGTGTCGGGGAAGAAGCGCCCTCTATCCTGTATGGCTTTGGTGTTGATTTCAATAATAATATTGCGGGTGATGCAGTTGTTGATAACATCCTGCATTAAAGCACGATACCAAGAACTTTCTCCAATTTGGGAGTCGATGGCAATAGCATTGGCTATTATTTTGTCGCAATGACCAATTATATCAAACCCACCACACTCAATCATGTTGAGCTCCTGTTCAAAGTATTTTTCAACTACATAGCGCAAGTCGGATTTGAAATATTTGTGAAGATTGTCGGTAAATCTCTTGGCGCTGCCGTCGCAATCAACAAAATATCCATCCTGGGTGGGGATGAAGTGTATTGAACTGATTTTATAATCGAGCGGTAGGTTCTGAAAGTAATCAATATGTGCACCCCAGTCGCGCGACAGATAGTCGATTTCCATACTGGCGAGAATCTGCATCTTCCCTTCATACTTATCGGCTAAAAGTTTGGTTTCGTGCAGATAAGGCTCAACATCGGCGCTCGTCATGTTGCAGTCGGAAATGAAAGGGAATTTGCGGTGCATGGGGTGACCTGCCTCGGGGAGCGGGGAATGCGGGCTGAATCCCCAGGTTTTAAAACCAGCCTTAAAAGCGTGCTCAGCCATAACGGACATAGGAGCACGGCCATCGCAATATTGCGTGTGGGAATGAAAATTATAATCAGGACTATTGAGATTGCTGACTAGAGTTTCTATGTTCATTTTGAAATTATTTGCTGTGAGACCGTTGTTTATCTTATCAAAGAGAGACAAGGATATCCCGGAGGATAATGGGATGCATTAATGCTCCAATCTAATATAACGAATCAGAGTAAAAACAATTATAAATACTGTGGGAATAAATGTTAATTTTGTTCAGGTTTAACACCAGATTAGTCTTAAAGAGATTGTTGTGCTTGTTAAGTTTAAATTAATGTAGTAACTTTGGCACGGGAATTGTTATAAGAAGATACAGGAAAGAAATGCATCTTGTTGATTTAATACTTAAAGGTATAAAGTTTAGTGCCGATAGGTATGAATAGGTCAGCGGTGCATAAATAAATTGAAAGGTACAGATACATGAACAACGATTTTGCAAAACATTTCAAACAAGTTCTTGAACTCGGGTTGCAGGAGTCAAAAAGATTTGATTCTCCGTATATTACGAGCGAGCACTTTATATTAGGTGCCATCAAGAATCGAGATGGATATGCTTATAAGATACTCACACAGCTAAGAATACCGGTAGATAAAATAGCAGCCGAACTTGAAGAGTATCTTGCGGAACCGCACATTTCAACCGAGACTACCACGGTGTTCGATCCTCAATATAGAATTTCAATGTCGGGTGTTCGTCATCTGCAGCTTGCCACATCCGAGGCCCGAAAGATGGGTGCCAACACCATAGGAGGGGAGCATATGCTGCTTGCTCTTATTCATGACAAGCGTGCAGTTGACAGCGATGTCCTCAAACATATTAAGGAAGAGTATCTCAATTTTGATATATCGATACAGCCAATGGGTAATTTTGATCCTAACGTAGCAATGCCTCCTCAGAATGCGGGGGTATTCCCCGAGGAGAGCGAAGAGGAAGAGCAGGTGCCACCAACCTCGCGCGAGAATCAGGATAAGAAAGGTATGCATGCCGGGCGCCAGCAGGGTGGTCGCGGACACAACAAGGGTAGTGGACGCAGCGACACACCCGCACTTGACAAGTTTGGTTATGATATGACCAAGGCCGCCGCCGAGGGAACTTTGGACCCAGTCGTAGGGCGTGAGAATGAAATAGAACGTTTGGCACAAATTCTGTCGCGCCGCAAAAAGAATAACCCGGTGCTGATTGGTGAGCCTGGAGTGGGTAAATCGGCAATTGTCGAGGGGCTTGCTCTTCGAATTGTGCAGCGTAAGGTGTCGCGCATTCTGTTTGATAAGCGTGTAATCGGACTTGACCTTGCCGGGATGGTTGCTGGCACC
>QLIP01019231.1_pt1 | contig 15994 bp, 11 predicted proteins | sample 1769771 | NCBI WGS metagenome assembly QLIP01 (sample SAMN09428762, study PRJNA476227) | Gut metagenome, whole genome shotgun sequencing project. | isolation source: cecum | host: Rhizomys sinensis | place: China: Jinsha town of Minqing, Fujian Province | collected 2013-09-23
TACATTCACTTTAAGATTCGTAAATAAGTTTAAACAACTTCATAAAATCGTAACTTCGTTTGCACCTATTTCAGCTCCGCTACACGAAGCTTGGCGCTGCGCGAACGTGGATTGCGCTCCACCTCCTCCTCGCTCGGCACTATCGGCGAACGGGTTATCTGGCGCCATGGCGACTCACTGCGTCCGAAGAAGTCCTTCTCTTCGCGACCCTCCACATTGCCTGTGCGCATAAAATTCTTTACCATGCGATCCTCGATCGAATGGTATGTAATCACAGCCAGTCGTCCGCCGGGGCGCAACACCTTTGCGGTCGACTCCAGAAAGCGACGCAACGAATTGGTTTCGTCGTTCACCTCTATGCGCAGTGCCTGAAACACTTGCGCCAATTCCTTCTTCTCCGAGCGTGGATTGATAGCAGGACGTACGGCCTCAACTAACTGCAAAGTGGTCTCGATCGGTGCCACCTCGCGCGCCTTGACTATTGCATTCACGATGGCTCGCGGACGTTTCAAGTCGGTATACATACGTATGATTCGCTCCAATTCCTCCGCACTGTAGTCGGCTATGATATCGGCCGCTGATGTTCGCGCCGCACGCGTCATGCGCATATCAAGTCGAGCATCGCTACGAAACGAAAATCCACGCTCCGCATCGTCGAAATGATGAAACGACACACCAAGGTCGGCCAGGATACCGTCTACACTATCCACGCCGTAATATTTCATGAAGTTTGATATGAAGCGATAGTTGGAATGAACAAAGGTGAAGCGCTCATCCTCGGGCGCATTGGCGCGCGCATCCAAATCGCGATCAAATCCATAGAGATGACCATCGGTCGACAAGTTTTCCAAGATGGCACGCGAATGTCCGCCGCCACCAAATGTAACGTCGATGTAATTACCATCAGGTCTGATATTTAAACCTTCTATGGCTTCCGGCAAGAGTGCCGGTATATGATATACTGGAGATATGTTTTCCACGTCTATTTGCATTTTTCAATAATCTTTGTAAAGTTAGCTATTTTTGCTCAACTATTTACAACAAAAATGCACAAAAAGTTATCTACAACTTCTTGCTTTTTTTAACGCCTGATATGAGTGTTGTAGATATGTTTTATTTGCAAACAGTGACGTGAAAGCAGTTCGTTTTGTATTCATACTTCACCAAACAACGACCCTCGTTGCGCAAGTCGTAAAGCACCTCGGCCAAAAGATTTTTCAAATCCTCCTGACTCAACTGCTGCGAGGGGTCATAGTTGTGAAAACGATTGTACGCAAGGTCGAAGGTCGTTCCGAAACGATGGCACGACGAATCGCTTGCATTCACGTTGACGCGACGCAATCGCTTCACCGATGCCGGTGTTCGCAACAACGACGTGACACGAATACGATAACCACTTCCGCCTCTGCTCTTTAGCGTATCCATAAAGTTTACGCCAACATCATGCAACAGATGCTCGGCTTCAGGCACAAGATAGGGGAAGGAATGAGTCAGTGTGTCTACTTCATAGTATTTATTGCTCGCGATTCGCACCACCGGTCGGCGAGTACGATAGGAATTGCGAACCCCATTGATAGGATCGATACCCAACTCTTTGGCATACACCAAATGACGATGATTGGAATCGTTGAAAACTTCACGCAGACGACCCAATACTCTTACGGGCAAACGATTAGCGCCCCAGCCGCGCCGCATTCCGTTGGGTAATACCTCCGACTCCGAAGCTACCTCATCGCTGTCAGTTTCCTGTGCAACATCATTAGTTGCAAACTCCTCCTCACCTACGGCATCGAATGCCTTGTCTTGAGTTGTGTGACGGCTGCAAACCCATGGCAGAATCAGTAATAGGAGCAGTATAAATATGCCTATAATTTGTTTAGTTCGCTTATCTTTATTATGTATTTTTCTTTGATTTCGTTTCATACTGCAAAATTACACATTTTTCACGATTTACCCAAACTCTTATGGCCCGTTAATTTCGACCTCAATTCAACCCAATAGCTTCATTTCGCAAAAATTTAATATTATTTTAGTTTCATTTCGTAATATTTTTTATTAATTTTGGGTTCGATTATTTTTTAACAACTATTATATGAAACGTATCAATCTTTTCCGAACATTGCTTTTGTTCGCGCTCACTCCGATCGCAGCGCTGGTTGCTTCGGCGGCCGAAAAACCGGAGATGAAATTTGTCAACGCACGCGACCTCACCATCATCAATGAGGCGCAACCAGGCTCAGGCGCACCGGCCTATCGTCGCATCAACGTCGCAAACTACCCCGGTTTGAACAAGAAGCAGGCCGATCTGCTAAATCAGTCAGCTGGTATTACCGTATTGTTCAAGACCAATTCTCCGTTCATCTACCTAAAATGGCGCAACGAATTGAAGTCGCAGAACTACAATATGAATTCCATCGGACAGAACGGCATGGACCTATATATCAAGGATAACGGCAAATGGAAGTTTGCCGGAATCGCCAAACCCGGTCGTGAATTGAATCACGAAACGGAGGTGGTGTCGCATATGGATTCTTCAACCAAAGAGTGCCTCCTGACACTTCCCATCTTCAATACCGTGATGGATCTTGAAATCGGTGTCGCACCCGGCTCAACGATCGAAGCGATGCCCAATCCCTACAAGAAGCGCTTTCTTATTGCCGGTTCAAGCATCACCAACGGCACCGGTGCTTCGCGTCCCGGACGCATATACTCGGCATGGCTCGGCCGCCGACTCGGTGTTGAAACCCCAAACCTCGGTATGAGCGGACAATGGAAACTCGAACCCGAATTGGCCAACCTCATCGCCGACAGCAAAGCCGACGCCATCATGATCGACGGCTTCTCAAACCCATCGGCCGAGGAGATTCGCGAACGCCTTCTCCCCTTCGTGAAGCGCATTCGTGAGGCTCACCCCAACATACCCATAATCTTCATTCAGACGTTGGAGCGCGACACTCGCAATTTCAACCTTGAGATCCGCAAGTTCGAAGACGACAAACGTGCCGCTGCTGCCGAAATGATGGCTCAGGTAATGAAGAAATATAAAAACATATACTTCATCAATCCCGGGATGCCGATTGGCGATGACTTCGACGCTACTGTCGACGGAACACACCCCACCGACCTCGGCTACCAACGCATGCTCGATGTCATCACTCCGCAAATCGAACGCATTCTCCGCGCCAACAAAGTCCTATAATCCGTCAGAAAGTTATTTAAACGACTTCATTTATTAAGAGGTTATTCCCAAATACAAAAGTGGCCGACGCATCAACGTCGGCCACTTTCTTATTTTAAAGATACTGTTCTCAGATTACTCTGTTGCAGCCTCGAGCTTCTTCATAATTGAGAAGATAAACGCTGCCGATACCAAACAGATTACAACCAAGATTGTCCAAAGCATCGATACCGATACCTTGCCCCAGAGCATCATCGGAATTGATACCAAGTAGTTACCGATGGCTGTAGCTGCAAACCAGCCACCCATCATTGAACCCTTCAACTTCGGAGGCGCAACCTTCGATACGAACGAGATTCCCATCGGCGAGAGCAACAACTCAGCAAAAGTCAAAAGCAAGTAAGTGCTGATAAGAAGGTTAGGCGACACAGTGCCGGTCGTGCCTACAATCGCCATCGAACCCAATGCCATTACGCCATAAGCAACAGCCGCCATCACCATACCGTAACCAATCTTACGCGGTGCAGAGGGCTCCTTCTTGCGATTGGCCAACCAGCCAAACAACGCCAAGCTCACCGGAGTCAATGCCACAACATAGAAGGGATTGAACTGCTGATACTGCTGGGGCTGGATACCTGTAACGGCCTCAGGCGTGGTCTGATAGATATAATACAATACTACGGCTACAGCTGCCAAGATTACGCCAGAGATAGTCTTACCCTTGGCTGTCTTGCTCTGAACAAGGCTAAAGAGGCTGTAAACACCGATAGCAATGGCTGTAAGTGCCCATACGTTAAAGCCGATACGAGTCCAACCCGTAGCCTCGGGAGCGGTGCAAGTCTTGGCAAACTCTGTCAGAGTGGCACCATTCTGGTGGAACACCATCCAGAAGAAGATTACAACTGTAAACACAAGCAAGAGAGCCACAACGCGTTGCTTTGTCTGCGCCGGTGTCAACTCCGGACCTGCAGCCTCGGCACTCTTCGCGGCGGGATTCTTCTTATCCACAATTACATGAGCGTATGTCTTACGACCAAGGAAGTAGATCAAGAAGCTTACAATCAACGACACGCATGCCACAGCAAAGCCCCAGCTATAACCGGTGGTGAGCTGTGTGATATATTCGGCCGACCATGCTGCGATGTCGCCGCTTACAGTCATACCATTCTCGGCAGCCGACTGCATGATCTGCTCGCCTACCGATGTGTCGCCGTCAAGATACTGATTACAAAGCGCCGGAAGCGTACCGACATATGTCAAGCCCTTGCCATTGAGCGCCATGTTACACATCGCAGTCGCAGCCATAGGCGCAAACATCGAACCGATGTTGATGGCCATGTAGAAAAGCGAGAACGCTGCATCGCGCTGACTGCCATACTTGGCATTGTTATAAAGGTCGCCGACCATAACCTGGAGGTTACCCTTAAACAGACCCGTACCTACCGAAATGAGCAACAAACCGCAAAGAAGGATAGCCAACGAGGTTGTTGAACGAATTTCAGTCGGGATGGCCATGATCAGATAACCAAGGAACATAACCGAAATACCGGTTACGACACACTTCGAGAAGCTCCACTTATCGGCTACCCAACCGCCAATCAACGGCATAAAATACACTAATGCAAGGAAGCCGGCATAGATCTGTCCTGAAACAGTGGCATCGAAACCGAACTTGGCTTGCAAGAAAAGAAGGAAGATAGCGAGCATGGTATAGTACCCAAAGCGCTCTCCCGTGTTTGCAAGTGCGAGCACATATAGGCCCGCGGGTTGATTTTTGAACATTATAATTTAAGTTTTAATTGTTTTTCCGACCGCAGTCTTTGTCAGGCTATGGAAACCTACCGAAGTTGTTTTAACAACCTACTTATTAAGATTTGCAAATTTACAAAAAAAATATTCAAAAATCAAACAACAAATATCAAAGCACAAAAAAAGGCCGCCATTTGGCAGCCTTTTTAATGTTCTATGGGATACTTGGATTAACCGTTGTATTTTACCATACGTGCGATAAGATCGAGAACCTTGTTTGAGTAACCGATCTCGTTGTCATACCAGCTAACAACCTTAACGAAAGTCGGAGTCAACTGAATACCAGCGTTCTTATCGAAGATTGAAGTGCGCGGATCGCCGAGGAAGTCGCTTGATACAACTGCGTCCTCAGTGTAGCCGAGGATACCCTTCAACTCGCCCTCTGCAGCCTCTTTCATTGCAGCGCAGATCTCATCGTAAGTAGCGGGCTTAGCCAAGTTAACTGTCAAGTCAACTACTGATACGTCGAGAGTCGGAACACGCATTGACATACCTGTCAATTTGCCGTTGAGCTCAGGAATTACCTTACCTACAGCCTTTGCAGCACCTGTAGATGAGGGGATGATGTTGCCTGCTGCTGCGCGGCCACCACGCCAGTCCTTCATTGACGGACCGTCAACTGTCTTCTGAGTTGCAGTTGTTGAGTGAACTGTTGTCATCAAACCGTCTGTGATACCGAACTTGTCGTTCAATACCTTAGCGATCGGTGCCAAACAGTTAGTGGTGCAAGATGCGTTTGAAACGAACTGCTGACCAGCGTAAGTGTGATCGTTTACACCGCATACGAACATCGGAGTGTCATCCTTTGAAGGTGCTGACATTACAACGTACTTTGCGCCTGCCTCGATGTGTGCCTGTGCTTTGTCCTTTGAAAGGAACAAACCTGTTGACTCAACTACGTAGTCTGCACCTACTGCACCCCATGCGATCTCTTTCGGGTCGCGGCATGCTGTTACGCGGATCTCCTTACCGTTTACGATAAGAATGCTCTTCTCCAAATCGTAATCAACTGTACCGTCGAAACGACCGTGCATTGTGTCATACTTCAGCATGTAAGCCATGTAGTCAACCGGAAGAAGGTCGTTGATTGCAACTACCTCGATATCCTCTCGCTTTGTAGAGGCACGGAACACGAAACGTCCGATACGGCCAAAACCGTTAATACCAATTTTTGTCATTTTAATATAAATTTATATTTTGGGTAAATTGTTGTCGTAAAGTATAGTTAATACCCTATTATTTTACCTATTCAGGGGGCCTTTTGTTCTTACACCCACCTTTCAAAATGCAAATTTAATAAAAATTTTAGATTTTCCCACCATCTTAACAACTTTTTGATGCTTTCTCAAACTTTTTCTCCTTTTTACGTTTTATATATTAGACGTGACTCCCCATTTTCGGCACTTTTTTATGCTGCTTATATCTTTGGCCGACTCGCGACTCACCGACCTGTTGCCTCCCGGCGGCATCTCCGATTTGACTAAACTCTAATTTTTTTTGATATGGGAAAGTTTTTGCAAGATTTTAAAGCGTTTGCCATGAAGGGCAATATCGTGGACATGGCTGTCGGTGTCATCATCGGTGGTGCGTTCGGTAAAATCGTTTCATCGCTCGTTAACGACATCATTATGCCTGTCCTTACTATCATGACCGGCAACGATGGCTATGCGAACATGAAATACGTTATCCGTGAAGCTACTCCAGGCGCCGCCGAAGGAGTTGCTGCCGCCGAAGAGGTTGCAATCAATTACGGTATGTTCATTCAGAACGTTGTTGATTTCCTCATTATTGCATTCTCTATTTTCGTTGCTTTGCGCGTAACCATGAAGTTCCTCCACAAAGAGAAGAAAGCTGAAGAAGAGGCTCCCGCACCCGCACCCGACCCGCAGGTTGAACTTCTTACTGAGATTCGCGACCTCCTCAAAAAAGAGGACAAATAAGACACCAAGGCTCTTGTTGAATTCTTAAGCTACAGAATCTTAAGTTTGGGTATCTTACGTTTGGGTATCTTAAGTTTTGGAATCTTAAGTTAATCGAAAAACACACTGGTTATGAAAAGGAAATTTTTAAAGTTTGCCGCATGGCTCCCCGCTATGCTTCTGCTTTGCATCGGGCTCAGCTCCTGTTATGTCGAAGTAGATTCCGATTGGTGGGATGGACCGCCTGCCGGATGGAACACCATCAACGACCGCCGTTTGGCCGGATACTGGGTATTGGTACAATACAACAGCGACCCTGTGACTGCTATCAACGCCAACTATCTATACTTCAACGGCAGTGGCCGCGGACGTTACTACTACCAACAGAACGGCATCAAAGAGATTGAGTCGACCGTCTACTACAGCCAGAACTCGAACAGTGGCACGTCCAACTATCAGCTCAACCTGCAATATCAGTTCTCGTCGCCCTTGACCGTAAACTATTGGTTCACGCACAACGGCAACACGCTCTGGATGCAGTGGCGCACCAAGGCCGGCTACGTTGAGACCTACGTCTACGACCGCGTCCAATCCGCCCCCTGGTAACACCCGCCCCGTCTTGGCCCGCACGTCGGCGTTCCGCCTCCCACAGAACTCAAAGCCGCGGTCTCAAAGCCGCCGCCCGCAATTCTGGCAGTGCCCGCCCGTCGCCTCTTTGTGTTGAGTGCAAGCGCATTTATGCGCCCCCGTCTCCCTCGGGTTCACTGGTGGCAAAGCCCAAACCCTCTTAAAAAAAAACACAAAGGGCCGTTGCGCAAAGCAACGGCCCTTTTTATGTGTTTGTGCAGGCTTTCAATTAGAGGCCCAACAACTTCGCATCAGCTGCTTTGTTGTATACAAACTCGTTGTTCGGAATAGCAACACGCCAACCCTTCTGATAATCGGGTGCGAACTGGCGTGCCAATGTATTCGGCCAGCCACCGCAGTTAGTCAAATCGCTCGGATTCCATGCCTTACGCTCCATTGGAACATTCCAACGCTTGAAGTCGAACCAGCAGAAGCCTTCGCCCCAAAGCTCGATACGACGCTGCAAACGAATCTCCTCGAGCAACTCTGCGCCTGTACCGCTGAAGCTGTAATTCGGATCACGCTTTGCCATAAGCTCCTTCAAACAATCCATCGCCACGGTTGTCTGGTTGTTGTGATATGCAGCCTCAGCCTCTGTCAACAACATCTCGGCAGCACGCATATACGGAGGCCAGCATGATGTGTAACCATCATCCAAGCCCTGGAACTTATACTGAACACCCATTGAGATACCCTTTGTGTTGGTTGTATAGATACCCTTGATATCAGCCGGACGGATTGAGTTGAACGTCTTACCATAAGCCTTGATAAAGTTCCACATTGCCAACATCTTGCCAGCCGGGGACTTACCTGTTCCTGTGATCGAAACACCAAGTTTTGTCTGAGTTGTGGTTGATGCCGCAAAGAAATCCTCCTCTGTTACGCCATACTTCTTAGCCAAATCCGGTGCATGCTTAACTGTCAACGGACCAAAGTAAAGTTTGGCACGAACGTCAGTCTCTGTCAAGTGGCGATAGAGGCTGTAATCCATCGATGAAGAATAACCCCAAGAGATTGTGTAGTGACCGTTACAAGCATAGTGTGTACCGAAGTTCCAGAAGTAAACACCCAGCGGATCCATTGCCGGTGCCCACATCCACTCATCGTTTGTCACAGAGAAGCCCTTGATATAGTCATCGCCCGACATGATGGTATACGAAGCGCGAGCCACGTGTGCCATCTCCTGAGCTGTCTTATAGTCGTTCTTCAACAATGCCACACGTGCAAGCGTGCCCTGAGCAATCGACTTGTCGGGATAGTAGAGGTTGTCGCCACGCTCTTTTGTGGTTTTGTCGAAGCACTCGATTGCTGTTTTAAGGTCGTTATACAGCTGGTCGTAAACTTCGTTAGCTGTGTTCAACGGATGCTCGTTAGGCTCATCGGCCTTAACACGCAACACCAATGCATATGCATTTCCGTTGTCTGAATCCTCCCAACGCGGACCATAAACCTGCATCAAACGGAAGTAAGCATGCGAACGCATGGTCAACGTACAAGCCTTCAACCAATACTGCGAATCGGTCAATTCGCCCTCCGGAAGACTGGCAAGAATACTGTTAGCCGAACGGATGATACTGAAGCAGTAGTTGTACATCCATGTTGCCCACCAACCCTGAAGCAAACGCAGGTTGTCGGGGTTACATGCACTTGAAGCATAGTTGGTGATCTCACCTACGTTGGCGTCGCAACCCAAACCCTCACCATAAAGATTTGCAAAGAATGTTTCTCCGCTGGCATTAAGGTTACCGTTCTTGAGATCGCCAAACTGGCGCTGCATCTGACGCGACAAACCTGTCACGGCCGCCTCAGCACCCTTCTCTGATCCTTTTACCGTTTCGTTCGAAATTGAAGTCAGCGGTGATTGATCAAGATAATCGTCCGAACATGAAGTTGCTACCGAACCCAAAGCAACGGCAACAAGTCCTCCAATCAAATATTTTATTTTCATATCTTTTCCTTTATCTTATGACGTGATTTAGAAACGTGCTGTCAACTCGAATGAATATACGCGCGACGGCACGAAGTAGTTACCCTGGCCACCACCGTTGTTATAGGTCGGGTTCATACCCTTACGCTTTGTTACGAAGAATACGTTATCAACCGACATTCCAAGGTTCAAACCGCGAAGCTGAAGAGGCTTAACGATTGCCTTCGGAATCTCATAACCGATATTTACGTTCTTCAATACGAGGTAATTGTTCGATGTCAACCAGCGGCTTGAAGTTGCGTTGTTGCTTGATGTGAAATATGTATTCAACTCCGGATTGATGTTCGGGTTGATGCGGTTCGGGCTATCCTCTTTGATACCGTTTGCCATATCCACTGTCCAGCTGTTGAGTGCGTCCTTGTGAAGCGCGCCTCCAGCTGATGTATACATCAATGAAGAGTAGTTTGAATCAAGTGTCTTACCACCGAGGCTGTAAGTGAAGAGCATACCTACGCTAAGACCGTTCCAAGCGAAGTTAGAACCGAATGAACCGTAAACTGTCGGGAGTGATGTGCCGCAGAATTCATTTGACGCATACGATGTGTTTGTTGTATAGTACTTGTCGCCAATCTTTACAAGCTCTCCGTTCTCCTCGGCATTCTTCAAGTTCGAATCGAATTTTTCCTGATCGGGGAACCAACCGAGCGAGTTACCATTAGCGTCGAACTTCTCTGTATCCCACTTGTGGCATGGGTTGATCTCATAAAGCGAACGACCTGTCATCATATCCACACCGGCCCACTTCGGCATATACCACTCATAGCGGCTCATACCTTCGATAAGCGCCTGTGTCGATGTCCAGCGGTTACCGGCAGGAAGCTTGGTAATTTTATTGCGGATAAATGTTGCATCTGCATGCACATTCCATGTCACCTTTGAATTGCGGATGATGTCGCCACCGAGCATCAACTCCCAACCTGTGTTACGCATATCACCGATGTTTGTGCTAATCTGCGACAAACCACCTGTTGAAGTCGTACCGGTCGACGGAGCCTGGCTTACGCTATAGATAAGGTCGGCATTCGTACGCAAGAAATAGCCGGCAGAGAAAGTCAAGCGGCTGTTAAATGCGCTTCCCTCCAATGCAACGTCCAATGTCTTGGTCGACTCCCAATGAAGATTCTTATTACCGATTGTTGACGGGAATACTGAAGGATTACCGTTAAGAGTGTGCTCATACTTAGTCCAAGTGTCTACATAGGGATAGTAACCCGATGTGTAGTCGTTACCTGCCGTACCGTATGAAGCGCGAAGCTTGGCATAATTAAGAATAGTCTGATTCTGCATGAACTTCTCTTTTGTCAGGATCCAGCTTGAACCAACGCTCCAGAAGTTACCCCAACGCTGCTCTTTCGAGAAGCGGCTTGAACCGTCGCGTGTGAAGCTTGCCTCAACGAAGTACTTGCTATTGTAGTTATAGCGTGCACGACCCATATAGCTCTCTGTGCGATAGCGGAAGGCGTATGCACTGGTAGTCTCATTCTCTGTGAAGTTTGAGATGTAGTAGATACCGGGGAACAACTCGTTACGATTTGACAAATCTGTGTAGTGATAGTAACGATCGTAGTTCTCGTGGTTAAGCATCACGTCAACGTGACTGCTTTCAAAATCCTGATTCCAGTTCAAAGTCTGCTGGAAGTTGTTTGTATTGTTCGCATAGAATGTTTTACCCAAACGACCAAAGCCAACTGCAGAGCCAATGAGAGTACTGCTATATTCTGTGCTCTCCTGGCGATATTTGCTCAATGTGCCACGAACCATGAAATCGAATCCATAAGGAAGGATGAGCTGAGCAAATGCATTGGCGTCAAGTGCAACATAATCGTAGTCGCTGTCGTTCTCACGCAAAATCATACCGCGGTTGCTTACGAAAGCTGAATAACCCTCCATCTGGTTCCAAACCGGATTGCCATTCTTGTCGCGGATAATCTCACCTGTCTTCCAGTCGTGCTCATAATACGGAAGACCCGGAGCTGTTGTCTGGTAAGAGAAGGGGTTGCTGGTTGAGCTCAAGTTCGATGAGTCAAACTGAGGCTGATTTGATTTCTGAGTCGTACCACCGATATTGAAACCAAACTTAAGATACTTATTCGGTGTCACCTCGCCGCGTACACGACCTGTCCAACGCTCGAAGTCGGTCTTGAGAAGATAACCGTTCTCCTTCAAATAACCGATTGAACCGAACATATTGAACTTATCGGTTGCACCTGTTGCATTCACGTTATACTCCTGACGATAACCGTTGCGAGAAATTGCATTCCACCAATCAAGGTCGGTATAACCAGCCTGCATTGTCTTGATAATCTTACCGTTCTTATCGAATACTTTTTCACCCGAACCGCTGATTTCACCTGTGCCATAAAGGTTAAGAACACCGGCATCAGAGAAGAAGTTATTCACCGATTTGGTCCAAGCCTCATCACGTGTCAAAGGTGCGCTACCGCCAAATGCTGCTGAATAGCTACCATTGGCAAGTGCCTGCAACATTGTCTCATTCCACTGGTCATAGCCCAAACGCTCATACTGTGGAAGACCACGCTGATAGATACCCTGACGGATCTTTGCAGTTACGTCGACCGAACCTACCTTTTTAGCACGCTTTGTTGTAATCAACACAACACCGTTTGCACCCTTCGAACCATAAAGAGCACACGACGCAGCATCTTTCAATACTGAGATATTCTCAACGTCGTTCGGGTTGATATCGTTGATGCCTCCGGTCCAGATAACGCCATCTACTACATAAAGCGGAGATGTCGTACCGTTTACTGTGTTGATACCACGAATAAGGATTGACGGTGAATCACCAGGGGTACCTGTAGAACCGTTCACCTGCACACCGGGTGCCATACCCTCAAGTGCACTTGTCACCGACGACACGGGACGCTTCTCAATCTCCTTATCGTTGATCACTGCAACCGAACCGGTCAATGACTCTTTCGATGCCGTACCATATGCCACAACCACAACGTCGTTCAACTCTGTTGCTGTCGATGTCATATAGACATGCATCTTGTCCTTAAGTTCAACCACCTGAGTTGTGTAGCCAATATAGCTGACACGAGCCTTGGTGATCTGCTTAGGCACATTTAATGAAAACTTACCTTCGGTGTCTGTAGAAACTCCCGTTCCTCCACCTACTGGCATCACGGTCGCGCCAACCAACGGCTCGTTAGTGGTTGCATCAACCACTGTTCCGTGAACGATTCTGTTCTGGGCCATCGCTGTTGACAGCATTCCGCCCATGAGAATCATCAAGATAAATAATACCTTTCTCATATTAGTTTAGTTAGAAAAAATTTGATTCAAGAATAGCTTTCGTTTTTCTCGATTTTAAGGATTGCCAAATTTATAAATTTTTTTAATTATTTTTTTATCTTAATATGGTTATTTAACATATTTTAACCATGAGTTTTTTATATGCAATATTTATACAAATTTAAAAGCATTTCCCGACACAAATTCATGAACCGGAAAATGCTTATTGATTTTATAGTGAAGTTGTTTACACAACTTTATGGATTAGAATACGCCTTGCGCATACATGGCCTTGGCCACTTTGAGGAAGCCTGCAGTGTTGGCTCCCTTTACATAGTTGACGAAGCCGTCGTCGGTCTTTCCATATTTGACACACTGCTCGTGGATATCTTTCATAATATCCTGAAGCTTACCATCTACCTCCTCGGCTGTCCATTGCATCTTCTGCGCATTCTGAGCCATCTCCAAACCCGACACCGAAACGCCGCCGGCGTTGGCTGCCTTACCCGGTGCATATAGTATTCGGGCTTTTATGAATTCAGCAACTGCCTCGCGAGTCGATGGCATATTTGCACCTTCGCTCACTGCAATTACTCCCCCGGCAATGAGTGCCTTCGCCTCTTCACCGCTTATTTCGTTCTGAGTAGCCGACGGCAGTGCTATATCATAGTTCATCAAAGTCCAGGGGCGCTGACCGCTATAGTAGGTCAAGCCTTCGTTGGCAGCATACTCACTGATTCGTCCACGATAGTAGATCTTATGCTCAAAGAGTCGTTCATATTGCTCCTGTGTCATTCCCTCCGGAAATAGAACCGAGCCACCGCTATCGCTCATAGACATCACCTTCGCACCAAGCGAAAGGAGTTTTTCGGCCGTATATAGCGCCACATTACCGGAACCTGAGATAGCAACTCTCTTGCCGGCAATATCAATGCCGCGAGTGGCAAGCATATTTAAGAGGAAATAAACATTGCCATAGCCTGTGGCCTCAGGACGCATCAACGAGCCACCAAAGTCGATACCTTTGCCCGTAAACGTTCCGGTAAATTCGCGTTGCATCTTCTTATACCATCCAAACATATAGCCAACCTCGCGACCGCCAACTCCAATATCTCCTGCCGGCACGTCGGTATCAGCTCCTATATGTCGCGACAATTCCTGCATAAATGCCTGACAAAATCGCATCACCTCCATATCACTTTTGCCTCGCGGCGAGAAGTCGCTACCGCCCTTGGCTCCGCCCATGGCAAGCGTGGTGAGTGAGTTTTTAAATGTCTGCTCAAATGCGAGAAACTTCAGAATCGAAAGATTAACCGATGAGTGGAAACGGATACCTCCTTTATAAGGGCCAATGGCATTATTGTGCTGAACGCGATATCCCATATTGGTACGAACCCGACCCTTATCGTCGATCCATGACACACGGAAGCTATAAATACGATCCGGAATACAAAGTCGTTCGATCAAGTTTAGATTTTCGAACACCGGATATTCATTATAAACATCCTCAATTGAGTCAATTACCTCTTCTACTGCCTGAAGATATTCAGGCTCGTTGGGAAATCTACGTTCCATTTCCGCAAGAAATTCTTGTGCTTTCATCTTTTTTCCTTTTTAATTAGATTAGTGTATAGAAACTTTTCAAATTGCTAATGCTTCAGGGTAAAAACATTCAAATGTAGTTATTGAAATTACAATAGTAGCATTTACTTTATGGTTGCAAATTTAGTAATATTTTATAATTTTGACAAATATTTAATGTTAATATTTTTATTTTTCTCAAAATAATCACATTTTATTCATAAATATCTACCTCATTTATAGTATACAAATTACTTTTATATATAACCAAAACCTATAAATCGATTACAGACTTAACCCCTTTTGCACCGTCACATTTCGTGTTTGTTTGCGCATTTGCCAAATTATTAGTAACTTCGCATATTATTTGTATCCCCCGCTTCGGGGTTACTCATTTTTTTGATTAGTAATAACATTTCAATATAATGGCTTTAAAATGCGGTATTGTAGGTTTACCTAACGTTGGTAAGTCTACCCTATTTAATTGCTTAAGCAATGCTAAGGCGCAGAGCGCCAACTTCCCTTTCTGTACTATCGAACCCAACGTAGGCGTCATCTCGGTTCCCGACGACCGACTCACCCGTCTTGTGGAGATATGCAACCCGAAGTCGACAGTGCCCGCCACGGTCGAAATCGTAGATATCGCCGGTCTCGTAAAGGGTGCTTCGAAGGGCGAAGGTCTCGGCAATAAATTCTTGGCAAACATCCGCGAAACTGACGCAATCTTGCACGTATTGCGCTGTTTCGACGACGATAACATCACACACGTCGACACCACTGTAGACCCGGTGCGCGACATGGAGGTAATCAACTACGAGCTCCAACTCAAGGATCTCGAAACAATCGAAGCCCGTTTGGCAAAGACCGAAAAGGCTGCCAAAGCCGGTGCCGACAAGACTGCCAAGATGCAACTTGAAGTACTTCGTGCCTACAAAGAGGCTCTCGAGCAGGGTCGTTCGGCGCGCTCGGTTAAGTTCGACGGCAAGGATGAAGAGAAATTTGCCCGCGAACTTTTCCTTCTCACCAACAAACCTGTGCTTTATGTCTGCAACGTCGACGACGAAGCTGCCGCATCGGGCAATGAGTATGTGGAGCGAGTTCGCGCCGCCATCGCCGACCAGGATGCCGACTTGATGATTGTTGCCGCCAAGACTGAAAGTGAGATTGCCGAACTCGACACTTGGGAGGAGCGTCAAGAATTCCTCGAAGAGATTGGTCTTACAGAGTCGGGCGTAAGTCGCCTCATCCGCGCCGCCTATGCGTTGCTCGATCTTCAGACCTACTTCACAGCCGGTGCCGACGAGGTGCGTGCCTGGACATTTATCCGCGGCACAAAAGCGCCGCAGGCCGCAGGCATCATCCACACCGACTTCGAAAAGGGCTTCATCCGTGCAGAGGTTATTAAATACGAAGATTTCGTTGAACTCGGATCGGAGGCTGCTGTTAAAGAGATGGGCAAGATGGGCGTCGAAGGCAAGGAGTACGTCGTACAGGATGGTGACATCATGCACTTCCGCTTCAATGTCTAACCAACCGAAAATTCAAACTGAAGTCGTTCAAACTTCGTTAACAATAAAAAAGGGAGATTCTTTACGAGGGCACTGAAAAAGTCCCATCTTAGGACAACCATATGAT
>QLIP01045517.1_pt1 | contig 15994 bp, 12 predicted proteins | sample 1769771 | NCBI WGS metagenome assembly QLIP01 (sample SAMN09428762, study PRJNA476227) | Gut metagenome, whole genome shotgun sequencing project. | isolation source: cecum | host: Rhizomys sinensis | place: China: Jinsha town of Minqing, Fujian Province | collected 2013-09-23
TCACGTTCAGTCTTGTGTTTCACTTCGGCAAGATATGCATCTACGGCCTCTTTCTGCTCGGGAGTAGTGAGCATTGCCACATAGTCGCTCTCGGGAGCAAGTACCATAAATGTCACGCCAAACACTGTGTCTGCACGAGTGGTAAAGATTTCGAGTTCCACATCGCTGTCGGCAACCTTAAATCGCATTTCGGCACCCTCCGAACGACCAATCCAGTTCTTCTGAGTCTCCTTAAGCGAGTCGGACCACTGCAACTGGTCGAGCGAATCGAGCAGACGCTGGGCATAGGCCGACACACGTAGACACCACTGGTTCATGAGCTTCTGTTCTACCGGATGACCGCCGCGCACGCTGAGACCCTCGCTCACTTCATCGTTGGCAAGCACGGTACCGAGTTCGGGACACCAGTTCACCATTGTCTCACCCTGATAGGCGATACGGTAGTTCATAAGGCGTTCGCGCTGTTCCTTTTCGGAGAGAGCGTTCCACTCGTCGGCAGTAAACACCAGCTCCTCACCACATGCGGGGTTAACACCCTCGCTGCCGTTAGCAGCAAAGTGCTCGGTGAGTTCGGTTATGGGTCGCGCCTTGCCGAGGTCCTTGTCATACCAGGAGTTGAACATCTGCATGAATGCCCACTGAGTCCACTTGTAATACTCAGGGTCGCAAGTACGGATTTCACGGCTCCAATCAAACGAGAAACCGATTTTGTCGAGCTGAGAGCGGTAGCGTGCAATATTCTCTACGGTAGTCTTTTCGGGATGCTGACCAGTCTGGATGGCATACTGCTCGGCCGGCAGACCGTAAGCATCATACCCCATGGGGTGCAGCACATTAAATCCGTTCTGACGCTTAAAGCGTGAGTAGATATCGCTGGCGATATATCCTAACGGATGCCCCACGTGAAGTCCCGCCCCCGAGGGGTAAGGGAACATGTCGAGCACATAGAACTTGCCACGGGGGAACTTACCTTCCGCCGGGTTTGTCTCAGTCTTATAGGTCTGATTTTCGCGCCAATAACTCTGCCATCGGCTCTCGATTTCCTTATGATTGTATTCCATACTGCAAATTTAATAAAAATTAGCCGAAATAAAAAAGCGCAATCGCACACTTGTCCTGCAAGTGCTGCGATTGCATATATTTTTGTTAATTATACCTACTATTATCAACAGGTCTGTTTTTTTTAGAAATGGATGCCGAAGTTGAGCATTACGCTACCCACTGAACCGCGATAGTCGTTGCGATAATCCTGATTCGAATTATTGATGTGGTCGTAGAAACCGCCGGGGACTCCGTCAAATTCGTACGACAGATTGATGTCAAAACCAAATCGACTAGACGCATCGAAGGTAACCCCTACCGACGGTGAGAACATGAGATATGTAGCGTCGGACATCGCATTCCATGCCGGACCGATTTTCACACCAAACTGCGGTGATACAGCCCCGTCAAGAAGGCGATAGCGTCCGTCGATAAATATCGATGAATAGCTATAGCTGTCACTTGGGGAATTGAGTGAGCCTACCTGAAATCCACCTCCCACAAAAAGGTTCTTATCAATCTGTGCCCCGTGTGAGGTTGAAATACCGAAGGCGGAACCGTAGACTTCGCTCGATTTTCTTACGCCAAAATCACACCCTACAAACCCTTTATAGCTTGCTGCGAAGCTGCTGATGGGGATTGCCACCAAAGCAACTAAAATTAGATAGATACGTTTCATAATGGATTCTTTTACAATTATCCCCAAAGGTAGATATTTATCCCCAAAATACAAAATTTTGCAAATTTTATTCAACCGAATTTGCAAAATTACCTCAATCTAATTTAACTACATAGCATGCAAGGCTCGGAGAGCCGAATCCGTTTACAACCCCATGCAAGAACGCGGTCGGAGACCGGTTCGCAGCATGGGGTTTGGCGTAGGTATCGGCTGCAGCTTCGGAGAAGCCTACCCGCATATCAGTAACTTTTAAAATAGCCACGGTTGCCAGCAACGACCTTGGGTCCGAGCGGGCGGCTTGCCACCGCAGCTTATTCTAAAGCCGATAAAACGGTGTAGATAGATACGGTATTTTAACGGTTTTTCTTGAAGAGGCGGAGGAACTCACCTATCCAGAGAACAAATGATGTAGAGCCGATGATGATGACCCAGTCCATGAGCTTGAGGGGTACCACACTGAAGAATTCTCCGCCGATGGTAACAATAGCTATCTGACCCACAAGGATGAAGAGGGCTATCAGCAGGAACGACTGACAATTCTTGAAGTGGAATGCAGACTTCCCTGTGGCATAGGCGCGGGTGTTAAACATATTCCAGAACTGCAGGAACACAAAGAATGTAAAGAATACCGACAGCTCGTAGGGGGTGAGGTTATGGAACTCCACAAACTTGGCACATCCTATCTCGGTCAGTGATGTGAGGTCCACATACTTAAGATATAAGAGGAATCCGAGCAGTATCACGAAGAATATGCCACCAACACCGATGATGCTTTGCCACATCGGTTTGTTGATGATAAAGGCAGTGCGCTTGCGCGGTTTGTCGTGCATCACACTCTTTGACGGGGGGAGCGAAGCAAGCGCCATAGCGGCAAAGGTGTCCATGATAAGGTTTACCCAAAGCATCTGAGTCACAGTCAGCGGTGACTGCATACCCATGAACGCACCGAAGAGTACGATAAGGGATGCCGCCACGTTCACGGTCATCTGGAACAGGATAAAACGCTGAATGTTGAGGTAAAGTGAGCGCCCCCACATCACGGCGCGACCGATTGATGTAAATGAGTTGTCGACAATAGTAATGTCAGATGCCTCTTTTGCAACCGAAGTACCGTCACCCATCGAGAGACCGACATGAGCAGCCTTCAGAGCCGGAGCATCGTTGGTGCCGTCGCCGGTTACTGCCACTACCTCACCATTGGTTTGCAGAGCCTCTACCAGACGCTTCTTGTCCATGGGGCGTGCACGAGCTATAATTTTGAAGTCACCGACACGCTCAAGCAGTTCGGCATCCGACAACTCGGCAAATTCGAGACCAGTGATGATATTGCGGTCGTTGTCCCGGTCATCATTCCAAAGACCGATTTGACGTCCGATTTCCTTGGCCGTACCGGGGGTGTCGCCGGTTACAATCTTAACCTGGATGCCGGCATCGAGCACCTCGTTGACAGCATCGGGGACGTCGCTACGCACCGGGTCGGAAATAGCGGCGATACCGATAAAGGTGAGACTGGTGTTTACAAGCTTAGCCTCTACAATCGGGTCTACTCCGTCGGGGAGTATCTGATATGCAAACCCGAGTGTACGCATCGCCATATTCTGATATTCGAGGAGCTGTGCGTCGATTTCCGCTTTTGTAACCCCCGAGTGGTTGGCACAGAGACCGAACACTATCTCGGGAGCACCCTTCACATAGAGGATATTCTTGCCGGTTGCAGGGTCGGTAACCACGGTAGCCATAAACTTGCGCTCGGTCGAGAACGGAAGTTCGTCAATGCGCTTGGCATCGGCACGAAGTGCGGCATAATCCTGACCCTGAGCACGGAGCCACAGCAGCAGTGCTCCCTCTGTGGGGTTGCCAAGCACCTGCGGTTTCTCACCCTTGAGGTCGAGCTGCGCGGTTGAATTAACAGCGATTCCCTGATAAATAAGAGCGGAGTCCGATTCGGGGATAAAGAAGTTGGTCTTGTATATCTGCATCTGGTTCTGGGTGAGGGTACCGGTCTTGTCGGTACAAATCACGGTAGTGGCACCCATTGTCTCGCAGGCATGAAGCTTGCGCACCAGATTATTGGTTTTGAGCATGCGACGCATGGAGTATGCAAGCGACAGAGTCACCGCCATCGGCAAACCTTCGGGGACAGACACGCAGATAAGAGTCACAGCCACCATTACGGTCTGGAGGAAGAATGCCACAAATTCCACCAGGTCAAATTCAGGGGTATTGATAAAGAACAATGCAATGCGACCAACGATGATAAGTCCACCGATGCAGTATGAAATCTTGGCGATGAGTTTGCCGAGACCGTCCAACTGCTCATCAAGCGGTGTCTTGACACTGTTGTCAATCTGCGCTGCAGTAAATACCTTACCGTTTTCGGTGGCATCACCCACGGTCAGCACGCGCATCACACCGTGACCTTCCATCACCTTTGTGCCGCGCATGGCATGGTTGGACGGGAAGGTAGCCTCCTTGTCAAAATCGGCAGGGTCGGTGGTTTTGTGGGCAATCGGCTCGCCGGTAAGGGTCGACTCGTCGATATTGAGCGACACAGCCTCCAGCAACTCGCCGTCGGCGGGAACCTCCTCGCCGGTGTTTAGAATCACGATATCTCCTACCACCACATCCTTGCGGGGTATCTGAGTCACGTTTCCGTTGCGGATTACCTGCACCGGTTCCTCGTCGTTAACCTGATTGAGCAGTGCAAACTCCTTGTCGGCCTGCATCTCGAAGATAAATGCCAGTCCTGTAGCAAGGAGGATAGCCATAAAGATACCTACCGGTTCGAAGAAGACTCCGGCATCATGGCCAAGCACAAAATATTCGTAGCAGGAAATACCTATAGAGAGGATTCCGGCCACAAGTAGGATTATAATTAGCGGATCTTTGAATTTCTTCAAAAACTGAATAAACAACGGCTCTTTAGCCGGAGGAGTGAGCAGGTTTACTCCGTGTTTGCTTCTACTCTCGCGCACTTCGGCATCCGAGAGTCCTTGATAGCGGGTAGTATCAGCCATGTGTTAAACTTAATGGATAGTTTCAGTTGAAATTATATTTTATTCTATTAACAAACAATAGGTAGTATACGGACTTCAAAGGTAACAAATTTTTCACTTTCAGACAAAAGGAATATCCCCGAGATTATTATATTTTTGTTACAAATTGCCGACGCAGAATCAGTGCTACCAATATCAGATATATGCTCTGCTCAATCAAGGCAGCCTGACAAAGCCCCGCTATACCACTGACTGGCAACAGGATATACCCTGCTACAAGATAAATAGCGGCACTAATCAGGTCCAGAAGCACAAAGGTGCGAATCATACCCTTTGCCAGCACCAGATACCCTAAAATCCAGGCACACACTTTTACCATGTCCCCCCCAAGCTGCCAGCCAAACAGCTCCTGCATGGGTAGAAACTCCGAACTGAACAGCAGACAGACAATCGGTCGGCGAAGCATATAGACCAGCCAGAACCCGACTGCAAATACCGGCACAAACAGACGGTACCCACCAGCCACCTCTCTTCTGATTGCTGACGCCCCCTCGAGCTCGGCAAAACGTGGCAGATACCACACCGACAGCGATGTCGTAATAACACTCATCCACACTCCGGAAAGTTTGTTGATACCCTCCCACACACCAGCTGCAGTGGGTGATATGTCCACGATGACATACCCTCTGAGCAGAAGTTGGGTCCCCTGCGTGCAGCACACCGACACCACAGCCATGAGCACATATTTCAGGTACCCTTTGCCTGCAGCTCTGCTCCACGCTGCACTAAAGTTGTCGGCGGTGAGCCAACCTGCCTTACCCCCCATCCACAGGGTAATGAAAAACACCACCGACTGGAAAGTGACAGTTGCCAACAGTGCCCCCGATACCCCCCACAGAAACACCATGGCAACGGTAAAGAGGGCTCCGACTACCGAATTCCATATACTTATCCTAACAAAACGATTAAATTCCTTGAAGCCATTAATAATACTGAGCATCAATGAATTGAGAGAATACAGAACCAGCGTCACACCAAACACTCTCAGCACCCAGGCATAACCACCGTCAGCCAACAGTTCACGGGCAAGCCAGTCAGCACCCGCTATCAGCACCACTGCCAACAGGAGCGTACACACCAGCGTAATGCGAAGTGCGGCGGACAGATAACTCCGCAGTCGTGAAGCATCACCCTTGTTTGCCGACACCAGAGCTGTGACTCCGGCGCCGATTCCTCCGGTAGCGACAGTCTGCGAGATACCCACCACATTGGTGAGCTGCCCGATTAGAGCCATCCCGGAGGGTCCAACAAGCAGTGCCACAACCTTGACCGACACCAGCCCAGTGAGCATCCTCACCAGCGTTGCCAGCGAAGTCAGCGAAAAGACCTTCACCAGATCCTTTGCCGACAACCTCTTTATTGCCTCTCGGATTCTGTTCATACAAAGGAGTTTACCGCTGCTATTACCTCAGCCACCTCCTCATCTGTTATTACAGGAGAGATGGGGAGCGAGAGTATGCAGCGATGGACACGCTCGGTAATCGGTAACGATAACTTATTCCACTCGTGGTAAGCACCCTGACGGTGAGGGGGGACAGGGTAATGAATCAATGTTTCTATGCCGCACTCGGCAAGATGTTGCTGCAAGCGGTTGCGGCTGCCATCGTCGGCACAAAGCAGCGTAAAGAGATGGTGCACCTCCCCCTCGTCGGCACCAAGCTTGCGAAACCCGATTTTTGGATTATTAATACCCTGCATATACGTCCGCGCCACTTGGCGGCGTCGAGCATTGTCGGCATCGAGCATGGGCAGCTTCACACTCAGCATCGCCGCCTGAATTTCATCAAGACGCGAATTAACACCCTTGCTGTCAAATATATATTTTTTCGACGACCCATAATTACCAAGCCTTCGCACCATTGCTGCCAGACGGTCGTCGTCGGTGGTGACGCAACCACCGTCTCCAAGAGCCCCTAAATTCTTGCCGGGGTAAAAACTATGTGCGGCAGCATCCCCCAGCGAACCTGTGAGCCTCCCCTGCCAGCGACATCCGTGGGCCTGCGCATTATCCTCAATCAGCTTTAACCCATGCGCGCTACAGAGCCCCCTTACCCCCTCGGTATATGCACATCCTCCATAGAGATGCACAATCATCACGCCACGGGTGCGCGGAGTTATGGCACGCTCTATATTTGCATAGTCTATCTGCAACGTCTCAGGGTCCGGCTCCACCGGCACCGGTGTCAGCCCAGCGCGACTTACTGCCAATATCGAAGCAATATAGGTATTTGCAGGGACAATGATTTCATCTCCATACTCCATCTCGCCAAGCTCCACGTATGCGCTTAGTATAAGAGTCAGGGCATCCAGACCATTGCCACACCCTATGGCATGCCGAGTGCCGATATAATTGGCATATTCCTGCTCAAAAGCGGCCGTTGCTGTTCCATGCAGATACCAGCCGGAATCCACTACGCGGGCAGCAGCCCCTTTCAAAGCATCGGCATATCGGGAATTGATGCGGGCAAGGTCAAGAAATTTTATCATGAAAAAAGAGAGCGAATTGTTCTGACGAGTTATCTGGCCGACAGTATAGCAGCCAGAATGTGTATTTAAGAAATGGTCGGGTTCTGTGCCACACGGACCAGAGCCTCGAGGTACTTGCGCTTTGACGGCGACTTTGAAGTGCAGTGCTCAAAAAACTGTAGACGGTGCAGGTCGCTGCCGCAAACATCTATCATCTCCTGATCCAGAAGCCACTCTAACTTCTTGCGAGCTTCTTCGCCATACCCACCGGTTATGGAAAAGTAGTTGGTCTGGAATTTCACTCCGCGTTCTTTCCACTTGCGGTAATCCTTCTCGCTCATATAGCGGTAACGCTCCGGGTGAGCCAGCAGCGGGAAGTACCCTGCCGAAAATATTGACTCTATCATGGAGTCCATCCCGTATGGAGGGTTCATATAACTGGTCTCGACCAGAATGTGATTCCCTGCATCACCGATGGGGAGCACATTGCCGCTCTCCATACGCTCTTCAAAAAGGTTGTCGAGCATATTCTCGGCAGCCAGACAGAGTTCTATCCCTCCGGTGTATTCACCTTTTAGTTCGGCAAAACGTTCGCGCAACTTTTCGGGAGTGTTGGGATAATCCTCCATCACGTGTGGGGTAAGCCATATTTTGCGTACCCCAACCTCCTCATAGCGAGCCAGTGCGGCGAGCGAACTTTCCATATCCTGAAAACCGTCGTCCACCCCGGGCAATATATGTGAATGCCAGTCGGTAAACCCCTGAAGCATCCCCGAATCTATTATCTTGTCTACTGATTTAAATGGCCACATAAATCTTAATTCCTAAACCAATCTTAATTCCTAAGCCCCAATTATTCCTTAAACCGTTCAGATTCTCTAAACCGTTCACAGCTCTGTGCAGCCGGAACCGCACAGAGCTGTTGAATCGAGGGGTTGTTTTAACATTATTCTTAAACTATGCTATTACCCTTTGGTGCTGCCATAGTAGCCGTAATCGCCACCGTACGAACCATAGTTGCCGCCATAGCTGCGATACTGACGCTCGGTACCATTGAGGATAATGCACATATTCTTGTAACGCTTGTCCTTGTACAGGCTGTCGATTTCCGATACCATGCGACGGTCCAGGAGTCCGGCACGTACAATAAATACGGTACGATCCACAAACTGCTCCATGATATTGGTGTCGACCACCACATTTACCGGCGGACAGTCCACAATCACATAGTCATACTCGTTGCGAAGTTTCTCAATGAGTTTCTCCATACGCCCGTTTTCGAGAAGTTCGGCAGGATTGGGGGGACGGTGTCCAATCGGAAGAACATACATATTCTTATGATTGGGAACCGGGACTATGAATTGCTCTACACTGTCGGCAGCTCCGGTCAGATAGTTGCTCAAACCCTTGGAGGGCATCCCCACAAACTGTGAGAATGAACCGTGACGAAGGTCACCGTCTATGACAAGCACCTTCTTATCTTTGAGGGCAAACGAAGCCGAAAGGTTGTATGAGATAAACGACTTACCGGAACCGGCGTTGAACGAGGTAATCATAAGCACATTCCCCTTGCTGTTCTTGCCGCTCATAAAGTCGATGTTACCGCGGATAATTCGGAACGATTCGCTGATGGCATCGCGACTACCGTCCTTAACCACTTCAAGCACAGTTTCGAGTTCCTTGCTATCCTTATCCTTATTACCCTTGAGAAGCTTGCGGAGACGTGCAAAACTTTCCTTCTTCCCGATAAACGGAATTTCGCCGGCAAATGGTGCCTCCATGTTTTCGAGGTCCTTGCGGTTGCGTACCTTCATGTTGGTCGCCTCCGAGATGTATATCAACACTGCGGGGATACAGAGACCAAGCAGGAATGTAACACCGAGAATCATGCTCTTCTTGGGTGCCACCGGTGCCAAAGAACCTGTGGGAGGTGTAATGATGCGGGTATTGTAGGCGGTAAAGGTCTGAGTGAGCTCGTTTTCCTCACGCTTCTGAAGGAGGTAGAGATACAGAGACTCCTTCACCTTCTGCTGACGCTCCACGCTAAGAAGGTATTTGGCCTGCGACGGACCGGACGCCAACTGACTATCGGCCTGACCCTTGGCACCCTGCAGATTGCGGAGCGATGTTTTAAGCGCCCCCACCTGAGCGTTGATGCCTCGGTTGATAGACTCGCGCAACCCTTTGAGCTGAGTGTCGTAGTCTTGCACCAGCGGGTTGGACGCTGAAGTGGACTGCATCAATGTGTTGCGGTTCAGAAGAACGTTATTATAGGTGGTAATCTGTGTTTCGAGTGCGGGAGAACCGATACCTGTATTGACCGGAATCACTGTCTGCGCATTGGTAGGATTGTTTACATAATCCTTGAGGTATAGAGCCATCTGCATCTGGTTGGTAAGATCCAGAATGTTATTACCCATGGCTGTGCTCTGCTCCATGTTGAGACGTGCGGCAGCATCCAGGTCTGGAACAAGGTGCTGCGACTTGTAGTGAGAGATGTCGCTGTCCACATTGCCGAGCTCAGACTCGATGATGCGAAGACGCTCGTCGATAAAGCTTGATGTGGCGACTGCAACCTTATTCTTGTCGTGTACCCAATTCTCGTTGTAAACCTCAACTACATTGTTGAGAATATCAACAGCGCGCTGTGTCGACACGTCGCGAATTGAGAGGTTTATGACTTCTGCATCCTTGTCGGCCAGGTCACCCTTAAGGAGTGCGGAATACGCTTCGACCGTATTCTGCATACCGTTGCGCGATACATAAATCTTCTGGGGTTTGCTGCCACCCGGGATATATGCACCGTTGGGGGAAATGATAACGCGCCCCACCGGAGTCTTGATAGGCTGGAAGCTGGCTTTGGTCAGCACCTCACCCTCATATTTCTGCACACCCTCGGGGGTACCCTTGTAAAACTTATAAAGTTTGAGGTCGCCGTTGGGAAGGAGATCCATACGGAATCCGGCTCCCTGCTGCTCACCTAGGTCCACAAACTTTACATTATAGGGCAGCGTGGTGCCATAGAGTGTAGTTCCGTGGAATGTTCCCGGCTCCATATAGTTAACGTCAAGTCCTAAACGCGACACAACCTCATACATCACTGCTGGGGATGTGAGCGAAATCAACTCGTTGTTTACATTCGTATTTGAGGCTACAAGGCCCATTGACGAGAATGCGCTTGAAATGTCCGAGGCGCTGGCACCACCGTCCTGGTCCTTTATAAGGACGGACATCTCCCGCATGTACACCGGTTGCTGACGCATCACGTACAGCATTCCGAGGCAGCAAAGCACCACCACCGAAATTACAAATAACCGCCAGCGCACAGCACACTGCATCAGAAAGTCCTTGAGCGAAAAAATCTCTTCCTGCTCCGTTTGTTGAGCTATAATTGTGTTGTCTTCCATATTATTGGAATTATCGTTTTTCTTGGAATAGTCTTGTTAATTTATGGGAATCTCTTCTTTATCGACGCAACACAGCAATTGTGGTTACAATAGAGGTCATCACCGAGGTTACCGAAAGCCAGAAGTTGGCGGTCATGAAGTTATTGCCGTTGGTGGTGGTGAGTCGCTTGGTCATGTCGTTGGGTTCAACATACACGATATCGTCCTGACGCAGATAAAATGCCGGGCTCTTGGATGTACTCGACATGTCGGTGAGGTCCAGAACATAGGTTTGTATCTTGCCGTTTTCCTTGCGGAGCACCTTAACATTCTTGCGCTGACCGTTGATATTCAAGTCACCGGCAAGTGCAAGCGCCTCGAGAACGTTGATGTCATCGCGGTTTAGGTCATAGCGACCGGGGGCGCCAACCTGACCCAGGATATTGATGCCGACACTCAGGAACTCTACCACCACGGTAGGATCCTTGGCCAGCTCACGACCTATGATTTCCCCTTTTATATATGCCGAAAGCTCAGCACGGGTCATACCCTCAACCTTAATGTCTCCGAGCATGGGGAAGTCGATGGTACCCTGCGGTGAAACGGTATATGATGCCACACTCTCAGAGGTGGCTCCCTGATACGAGCGCAACTGGGCACCGGTGCCACTCACCGACCCAGCCTGACCGATACGGTTTGAATATACCGGAAGGTTGAAAAGCGCAGCCACCTGCGGGTCGCGGGTCTTGACTACGATTGCAAGCTTGTCGCCGGGGCGTACCTTGATGGGGGTGCGTTCCACCATCTCTACCAGCGCCGAGGGGCTGGCATCCTGAAAATACGCCACATCCTTTGGCACGCTGCAGGATGCAAGCGAAACCAGAGCCACCCCTATTGCCACATTTCTGGCGGTGCGGCTTACCCTAAATCCTATGTTCTTAGCTTTCATGTTTTCTTATATTATAGTCTGCCAATCCTTGGAGAGGAGGAACAGACTTCGTTTATAGCTCTGCAGAAATTCTCTTTTTTTGCAGACTTCTCAATCATAGAGTTTTACCCCCTTGAGAGTCTCTCTGCGTCTTATCATCTTTGTCATCATGATGTTGAGACCGGTCCACACCACAACGTCAAGCAATATTATCCATGTGGACTGCATCACCGACGACAGAAAGTAGTTAACACACACAAAACCCATATCCGACACCAGTATTAGTATCAATGCCTGCCACTGCTTCATACCCAATGCCAGCATCTTGTGGTGAATGTGACACTTGTCGGGTTCAAACGGGTTGCGACCGCGACGCAAACGATGTATAAACACACGTACCACATCAAAGCATGGCACAATGAGCGGAGCTATCGCCATAACAAATATGTTATGCTCGATACCCAACCCGGTTCTGGGGGTATTGAGTATCCCAAGACACAAGAATACCAACACCAGCCCTATGGTAAGCGAACCGGTGTCTCCCATAAATATCTTGGTGTGCGAGTCGGCCTTTCCAAACACGTTATAGTAGAAAAATGGTATCAGCGTGCCCAGTGTGGCGCCACACATAATAAGATACAGATACTCACCTTCCGACCACAGCACCACAGAGTACCAAATCAAGGCCACCATGCTGAGTCCGGAGGCAAGTCCGTCAATGCCGTCTATTAGATTAACGGCATTTATCACAAATATTATACAGACAGCAGTAAATATCCAACCTAAAATATCGGGCCAGTTCTCAATACCAATGAATCCGTAAAGGTTTTTAACCCACAGACCAGACACAATAATAAGAATTGCAGAGCAGATCTGTATAACAAATTTTGCACGGTAACGCACCCCTATCAGGTCGTCGGCAAGCCCAACAAGATACATAAGCGTAATGGCACACACCATGAATATGGTGGGTCGTATGGCACTTTCGATATATCCGAGCACACCAGGCGCATCGAGACACAGACTAACACCCAACACCAGACAATAGCTGAAAGCCATTGAAGGCATAAAGGCAAGCCCACCCAGACGCGGCACAATTCCGGTATGGATTTTGCGCTCGTTTACAGAATCAAACAATTTTTTTCTGAAAGCGATAAGCAATATTTTGGGAATAATGATGCCTGCAAGCAAGATGGAGACACCTAAGGCAAATACATAGTCGGTAACCCAATAAGCCATAGTGATCTTTTTTATTTGAATCTCTAACCCCCGGTATTTCTACTTAGACGTTGAATTTGGGAGCTATCAAAGCAATTATTAATATTAAATTTTAGTTTAGATTCGCGAATTTACTGTTTTTTTATCTTTTTTGCAAAAAAAATCTCGAATCCTCCACTATTTTAAATATAAGTGGACAAAGCCTGATTCCTGCATTAATCCAGGGTCACCCTTTAACCATTCAACTTAATATGGATACTATTAATAACAATTATAAAGATAAAGGTTTGCCGCAAACTCCCTTATTTTTGCAACTGACAATAACTTTTAACATCAGATTGACACCCTCCCAACCTCACTGATTCTGAATTCTGATATTTTTTATTAACTTTGCACTCAATTTTATACGACCACGCGGTGTCGTTTTTTTGAACATTGTCCTCAAAACTGGACTCAATTGCAAATTATGTCAACAAACACAACCGATAAACCCAGAAAGGTTACCACCCGCCGCCTAACCGAAATGAAACAGCGCGGCGAAAAAATATCAATGCTTACCGCCTACGACTATTCGAGTGCCGTGATACTTGACGGTGCCGGAATCGACGTTCTCCTCGTAGGGGACTCGGCATCAAACGTAATGGCAGGTAATGTTACCACCCTCCCCATTACCCTGGACCAGATGATTTATCACGCCAAGTCGGTAATGAAAGGTGTTTCACGCGCACTTGTCGTGGTCGACCTCCCGTTCGGCACATATCAGGGTAATTCAAAAGAGGCTCTTGCTTCGGCAATCCGTATTATGAAGGAGAGTCATGCCGAGGCTGTCAAGATGGAGGGTGGCGCGGAAATCCGCGAGTCGATTGAACGCATCCTCTGCGCCGGAATCCCCGTAATGGGACACCTCGGTCTGACTCCGCAAAGCATCAACAAATTTGGCACCTATAACGTACGCGCCCGCCAGGAGGCAGAAGCCAACAAACTCATTGAAGACGCCAAGATGCTCGAAGAGATAGGGTGCTTCGGTGTGGTGCTCGAAAAAATCCCCGCCGAACTCGCAGCTCGCGTTGCTCAGGAGCTCACCATCCCTGTAATCGGAATCGGTGCCGGTGGTGGTGTCGACGGTCAGGTTCTCGTTATGCACGACATGCTTGGCATCAACCAGGGGTTCTCACCTCGCTTCCTCCGCCGATATGCAAATCTTGCCGATATCATGACCGAAGCGGTGCAACACTACATATCGGACGTAAAAGAGGGTAATTTCCCCACTCCCGAAGAAAGTTATTAATGAAGTTATTTAAACTTCCACACTAACATAAACACCACAACTGCAAAGCGTTACAACCTTTTAAACTAATAATCCAACCAGACTATGAATTTTTATAACGCAAATTTATTGCAAAAAATTTGGTGGATTCAAAAAAAGGTTGTAACTTTGCAGAGCAAAAGCAAAAAATCAATCGGGGTGTAGCTCAGTAGGTTTAGAGTACGCGTCTGGGGGGCGTGAGGTCGCAAGTTCGAATCTTGTCACCCCGACTGATAAAAGAGCTGGTATCAATGATACCAGCTCTTTTCTTTTTCCACGGCATGCACTGCAGGTCACCACCCTCCCAAACCACGCAAATATTTATCACCATACCTTCTTTCTTATATATAGCAACAGCCGAATCATCGCCAGAAGAAATGCACCCGCCACCACACCGCGCAGAAAAACAGCTATGCGAGAAGTAGTGGTACCCTTCGATTCCCCACCTGCGCTATCAACCCGCGCCGAAATCACGGTATCGCGCACCACTCTCAGCAAGGTATCATGCGCCACACGATCTCGCACCCTCCACCGTATACTCTCCTTTATTATAGAGTCGGGGCGCTCGCGGAGTATGAATGTATCGCGAATCTCAATCAGATCATTGCGGACAGCCACCACATTAAGCGTGTCACGCTCCACTACCCTGTCGGTATGCACCACCGTCCTCGGTGAACAGGCAACCAGTGTCAGCATTATCACCCCCAGACACAACCCGGTGCGCACATCAAAACTGGGGCACGCCTTGGCGGCAAAATCACGATGCCCGAAAACTCGAGAGCGCGAAATATTATATTTGCGCTGCAACCTCTCGACCAACCCCCGTAGGCTCCTGCGCTGAGCCTCGGTGCGCGTATCCCGCGCAGAACGCATCTCGCGGTCCATCCCTCCTACATAACAGACACCGACGGAGCGCGAGTTCATACTCCCGTCAGGACAATGCGCCCCCACCAACTCCTCACTGCGTCCGACCTCCACCGTTCCGTCTATCCTTATTATATAATGATACCCTATATCCTCAAACCCTCTGTTCAGGTGCCAACGGCGAATATCGGAGGCCGAATGATCCCTCCCCTCGGGTGTGGCGCTGCAATGCACCACAATCGCATCCGTAATTTTTCTCTTCTTCATATTCCTCTTCTTTTTCAATTCCTATTATAATAGTCGTTTCATCTCATCCTATCTTATTATTTCTCATCATAGCTGACGCGCGAGATCTAAATATTACCACTCTTGAATCGATAGCGATAATCAATACCAAACAATGCACCGGCAAAGGTCATGGTCTCACCAAACGCTACCAGCACCGAGGAGTGAATCTCCCCTCGAGGCGACAAAATAAACCCGGCAATGAGCAATCCGCACCCTACCACCACCAACCAAACAGCCACCCAGAGCTGCAATCTGAACTTTTCTTTTCTCTGCATACCTCTATTTTTTATTGTGATATAATTTTTTTCTGCATCCAATTACTTTTTTCTCCCCCTTTTTCAAAAAAAATTACGCCGCATTAAATTTTTCTTCGCGATATTTCAAAAAAAATAATCGGGGCAAAGCATTTTTTCTCCCCTATTTTTCAAAAAAATCACCAAACAATCATGAAAATTTTGAGTGTATCTAAGAAATTTTTGAGAGGCTCAAAAAATTTTTTGAAGGGATTTCAAAAACTTTCGCAAATTAACCGAGATTTTTTCTCAAATTTGTCTTATCCCTTTAAAATGGGGTTAACATGCTGATATACAAATAAGTATACCACTTTTGCCCTATTCTTAGCCACCCCTTAAACACCCGCTGAGAGAAAAAAATCAAAAAAAATCGCATTTTTTTGCCGAAATATTTGGTGGAATCAAAAATTAGTCGTAACTTTGCAACGCAATCGGGAAACAATGACACTCTCGAAAGCAAAAATACTTC